>Ga0157363_1001393_pt1 | contig 20082 bp, 8 predicted proteins | sample AttsexASBM1_FD_111477 | JGI IMG/M metagenome (GOLD analysis project Ga0157363, IMG submission 111477) | Fungus gardens microbial communities from leaf cutter ant in Ribeirão Preto, State of São Paulo, Brazil - Atta sexdens ASBM1 | ecosystem: Host-associated > Fungi > Mycelium > Unclassified ... | reverse complement strand
CACACACACACACACACACACACACACACACACACAAATTTTTTTGTGTTACGCAAAAAATACCTTTAGAAATGTAGAAAGTTATGACACATTACGAAAAAATATCAAATGTTTTGCCACGTGAATAAATCTCAGGTTGATAAAATACATGGATGAGGACTAAAGAACGAAGTCATGATGTCGTAGAATTCCAGTCGCGGACGTTTATCGTGCAAAGTGTTACAACAGTCAATACGAACGTGGGATCGATTAGCGTAATTACCTATCGCTCGTCCAACTTACAAGTCATACAAGCAACGAGCGACGTAATTGGCGAAGCGAGCGCGTGCGATCGTACCCGCATAGAGACGAGCGTAAAATGCGATGTTTTGCGACCGCGTGAAATTGCGGTGCATGATCTCGTAATCGCGCGGCGAGTTGCATTATATCGCGTGGATAGGCGGGCGGTGATTTTTGCGTGTAACTTTTACATACGCGCCTCTGTCTCTTGGTGATAGCTTGGAAAGGGAAAGTATCGTCGGTAAGAGCTTCGTCTAAACATTGCTTCTCATTGTTGTTGATGGCCACACGGAAAGAACGATTTTGTTAAAAGAAACTTTCTCACTGGATACATATCTGAAAAGAATTTTGTTAGACCATCAAAATAATTTTATTAGAAACTCAAATCGATTATTAAAATATCAAAATTTTTTGCGACGTTGCTCATCAAATTTCCAATATGATTATTTTGATGATCCAACAAGATCATTTTCAGATCTGTATTTGGCTAAATTTTAGATTTTTCAGTAAGTTCTGAAAAAAAAAAACAATTTTGTTGAAAATTCAAAATAGTTGCTAAAATAGCAAAAATTCTGCAATTATTTTGATAGTCCATCAAGATTATTTTCAGATCTATATCAGCAAAATTAGATCGTCTAGCAAGATCTGAAAATAATTTTATTATTTCAAAATTCAAACCAGTTGTTATATCTATATATAAAAATTTTTTATAGCACTTCATAATTTTTTCCAATATAATTATTTTGAGACGACTTAACGAAATTATTTTTAAATCTATATTCAGTAAAGTTTTATCTTTCAGCAAAACCATTCTTCCTATACAGAAACACAGAAAAGAATTCGAAAGAATGATAACTTTCTCACATTTATTACAGATCGATTTTAGATAATTTAATGTCAGTCTGTCTTTCACAAGAGTGTCGATACACCAATACATCTTATCTCTAACGATCTGTTCATATTACCAATCGGAGAAGAAGCATTTCGCTTTTACATATCCCGCCATATTCATCGATTCTCATTAGACTCACATTAGACTTTATGATTTGCTAATGCTATCGGCTGTACAGCGATGCAATACGATATTTGTACGAAGTTTACGCAGTTTCAGCTCATCATCGGCTCAAAGCATGTCAAAGGAAACGTGTATATCTACATGCGCGAGTGCGGTGGGCACACGAGAAAATTAATCGCGTCGCGGAAGATCGCGTTTACTCGAGCGCGCTGGGTCGACCAAGATTGACCTCCGAGTATAACGGCGCGTTATGAGAGAGCTCGCAGGTGAAAAATGATTTCCTTCTTTCCCGCGGCGATCGCGCAAGGAATATCGTCCTGTGTGATTTCACGTACTTTCCTTTTCAATCTTTTAACGTGTAAAACACTTTAATAACCGTGTAAACTTTTCTTCAAAGGAAGACTCGGGAAATCTTGAAACGCCCACGTTAATTTGCGAAAAAACATTTCCAACTAATTTAATGCGAATGACTAAAAGCGAAATCTCTCGCGAAACAACGAGAAGACTCGCAGATTTAAAATTATACAAAATGGTGCAAATTACGGAAAAGATCGCATATCTAAAATGAACTCTACAATTGTCGTGTTTAATTCTCTCTTTCTCTCTCTTTCTTACGCGTTCTATCTGTGTCTACGTATGTACGGAGTGATATGCTTTCACTGATCCGACGATAATTCCTCATCGTCGAGGAACTTGGACTGACGATGGCTCGCGGTTACATTGGTTATACTTTGGTGGCTGGCAGAAAAAGCAACGATGATATTAGACGGTGGTCGAGAAGTCCATTACGGTCACGCTTGCATGACAAACAGAGTGTCGTTGCAAATCTTCTACGTGTATGAGGCAGGGATACCCACGGCGTAATGCGGCGGGCAATTATATTTCCACGGCGTGTTACATAAACGCGACGAAATAATCAAGCGTTGTCCTGCTCGGTCACTTTCACTCAATAAAGGGATCCATTACAGTTTTAATTATTCTAATAACTGCCTCATTCTGTTATTTGAAAGTACATATCAAATCGCATCGTCATTCTCAACATTTCCACTCTATGCAAAGAATGGAATGGCATACGAATCTATTTAACGAATCTATTTAAAAACACGAGTCTCCTAAATATGAGAAAATATTTTTAGGGCAAAGACTGTTCAACAGGCGGTTCGACAGGAGATATAAGACACACGCAGCAAGGAACCTTAGAAGGACACTCTCAGAATTAACAAAAATCGTCATGGTACGTACATTGTCATATAATGTTAATAGAACAAAGTATTTTCTTTTAAAAAAGAATCTTTCGTCGAAATGAAGTTTCATCGTCATTTATTACTATATCAATGCAGGCTGTTAATCTCATTAGTAGGAAATACGAGAGATAGAAAAGATAAAAAGATGATTTCAGAGAAAAAAAGATTTTAACGTCCGCGATCAAATTCATTTATAAGAATATTTATGAAACGTAATGAATGATGGTATTAGACTTGGGAGATGATATTTTAAATTTGCAATCCTAACACACAATGTTTAAGTAGGTAGATTTAATAATGCACAAGTTGATAGATGGGATGCTTAAAAAATGCTTAAAAAATTTAATTTATAGTTACACTTTTTACTAGTGTATTATGTTATAAATTTGAAAAAGAATCTGCTATTAAGGAATTTTTTAACATAAACAGATCAATCAAAATTTTTTGGTTAACTTTATTATACTTCTAGTTAAAATAACCAGAGAAATTTCATCTATATGATTAGAATTTTCTGATCCATTTCCAACCAGACATTTTTCTCAGTGTAGTTAAATTTACATTAATTATTCCCTTACAAGATAGAGGAATATAAAGATAATGAATTTCAAATCTTCTGAGTATCTGGATAATACTTTTTTCTTTTTTCAGAACAAAGTTTTAAAGAAAAACTATACCTGAGATGTGCTGTGATCATCCGTAATTAACATAATTAAAGATTAAAGATTAACATCGGGGAAAAATAAGAACATAAACGTAATATAGTTGATACAATATGATAATGTAGCTCATATCGTAGCATACAAAAAATTCAAAACATAAATGGGTATAAAGTCTTTGTGTATAGCTTTATCGATTAAAGAGCGAATGGCTGATTCTTTTCTACATTCTGCCTCAACAACGAGACGTCTCGTGCGCCACGCAAACGACCTCGAGAAAGTTCTTACCAGCCATTCCTCCCGAACAAGAGAACCTTCTCGTCGGCAGGTCAATAACTCTATGTCCTGAGTACAACCCCTGATTCCCCTCGTCTCTTACGCATCGCATTCTCACCCCCGATGGCGGCGTCGGTGGCGGCGGCAGCGACCCTTTATCCCGCTCTCTACCAAAATTGAATTTCTGAGCCCATCGCGTTAACAATAGCCCGCCATACATCTTAGTTCTCAGTCTACGCGAGTTATCCGCGATTAATTATTTGTTCTCTCGTTCATCTCGCGCGACTATCGATTTCGCTAACTGCTGATACATTTTGATTACTAATTAATCATAGGCGACATGCTATGTGTTTATGTGAAATTTCTTCTTATCATAATCATGCAACAACGCGCGTTTCTCCCCGACTCACCAAGCCACCATGTTATCAATCGTTTATCGCTATATAGTGCTATAATTCCATCGACTTCTCGACAGGGACGTTGATTACTTTCTAACAACAAGTTAATCGTGAATCATCACTAACATGACGCTAACAACTTGATTATGAGAAACAGAAACGATATTCCGACACGTGTTCTTCCAAATAGGAAAAATAGACGTCTCTGTTTAGAAACACTTTGTTCTCGCACGCGATCGAGAACGAATGAAAAAGCAAGAAATTCGTGTTGCGCACTGTAATGTTGTGCATGCGTGCGATTACGCAAGTATACACATTTTACATCGCAGCCTGATATTCCACTGCTATAAGATGGCTATTCTATGATATTTCGAAGACACCTGAAAATATTCCTTCCATCGAATTGAGAATAGCGAGAGAAACACTTTTCTCAGTTAAGACTTTTTTAAAATACTTTTCTCAGGTAACATTTGAATTATATTCCGTTTTTAAATCCAGTCGCATAAATATTGCAATTTCGTGGCAATTATCATTATTGAATAACAAATATATGTACTAAATTGGTAGAAATATAACGCATCAGCAAAAGAAGAGAATTATTATCTGCATTTTACAATATGAATAAACATAAATGTAAATTTTGTAGCAAAATGTTTATTTGTAGTAAATGTTTATTCGTAAATAAAAGCAGTCGAGAGTTACGATAACATTCCCCAATTATTACTGCTTGTATTTATCGCAGTATTTTTGTTTATTTATTGCACTCGATAAAATTATTATTGTTATAGAATAAAAAACATTTCGTACTTGTTTTATAAACGATCTCGAATCCTTGTTAAAATTTTATATTAAATTTTTTAACATATTCGAGTATTGTAATAATTTAATGTGATTATATTATTTAAATAATTTGTATTAAATTGATATTTTTTAGTGTCAAAATAACAGAATGAGTTATAAGTAAACAAATAATATAAAAATAATATGTTTTAAAATATAAATTCTAAGATGAAAGAAAAAATATATATTAACACATCATAAATTTTACCGGAAAAAAATATGCTTCTACGGTTTATTTACAAAGTGTGTCAGTTTTACTTTTTTGTGTCTTATCTTTTTAAATAATACTTGATGTTCTTTTATTATCTTCTAACGTATTTATCTTGTACTAAATTAACACATAAATTTGAGTGGACCATTTGGGACACGTGAAATGTCAAATTTAACACAAATTTTCCAACGGTATATAAATAAAATATTTTTCCTCTCATTCACAGGCGTTTGTAACGATCGTTGCAGAACGCTTTACAAAGGATACGCTTCAATTGTCAGCATTCAGTATCTTTATTCATGTTTTCCTCCGTTTACTTCGGTAAATAAAGGCGAAAGCGTGTGTTCCACTTTGATTTCTGATTCCAATTTTTGGAGGCAGATATCGCGCGCGATTCCGCGAGTGCGGGCGCACTGGGGCGCGCTGTTTTGCAATCATTTTGCAATCGCGATGCAGGAAAATAGGAACGTATTTTCGGTTCGTTAACCCTGAATACATGTAACAAACCAGCTGCTGTTACTGCTATCGCTGTCGTTGCTACCAGCCGACACGCGCCATGGTTCTAATTCGCGCGGCTGTATATATAATAATATCATTGCGGCAGCGTTAATCGCAACAAAAAAATTATATAATTAAGTAACTAAACAAAATTATAAGCGCCGCGCAATGTGCTTACACATATAAACCACATTCATGGTTGTATGAACTTTGATTAACTATTTATTATCAGATCAATTGAGCTATTTATTGTCAGATCACGTGGCATGCCTAAGATCTGTCAGATACAAATGTCAATTACGATCATTGAATACTGCAATTATATCACAACTGATTTCATCAAAGATCCGCGAACCGGTACCAATAGAAAAAAAAATATATACCGGTCTATAGGATGACGTGTGTGTCTTAAGCGTTGTGTCTATAAAATACTAAAAATTAATTCAACATCTCGGACGGAGAAAGAATTGACTAATTGGATTGGTTGTGTGATCGAATTGTTCAAACGTGATTGATTAATTCCTTCTCCGTCCGAGATCTCGAAACGATTTCTAGCATCGTGGATCTTGGGCTTTAGATCGTGTCTTTAACTTTGTACCGATTTCCCCAAAACGTCCAATTGGGGAAGACTATAGTTCATGCTTATGCAGGTAAGTAGAACTAAGAGAAGTAGTACACGATCAGCGGAATAGCAGGCCGCCGTCGTTCATAACCAGACGTTCGCTTTCCGCGTTTAATAAGAAGGACGCGGTGGGTCGCGTCCGGCTTGGTGTTCGCCGGCGCGGAAAAGGAAGGCGGTTCCCCAAAAATCGTTTGCTGGTCGGTTCTCAATTAATCGCTTGGCGCGGGCATAATCGATATGCGACGAGGCATGGTTGCCGGTTCGCAACAGGTAAGCAGGCAGGCAGGCGCACACATCGTGCGCTTGTTCACTTCGCCACGACGAGAAATTCGCCAACACCGCCAACTGGTTCACTTTCTCTCGGGCGGCGAACTCCAAGCTGTTCATTCTACCTCCCCACGTATACGTACGATCGGTGCACGAGGATAACACATCCATACGCGTGTACACGCGTGTGCGCATGCGCACCGATCGACTTTGAAACGGAGACTTCGTAGACACTGGGATCGTGGCTGGGATCGTAGATCCGGCTGTTTCAGGCTCGATACTTAGACCTTAAACCCGGCACAGTGCACACCAATAATATCCTACTGAAAAAAATTGTGCTAAATTTTAATAAATCGTTTGTTTAAATAATACCAACTGAATATTTATTGAACATGAAGATAATATTTATTTGACAAAATTATTATTTTTATTTAAATATCACTTTTTTATTGAGTATTTAATTGATAATAATTAAATAAATGTTTATTAAAATTTAGAACATTTTTTCTCGGTGTACGAAATATCCAATTATCTGAAAAATGTTTTTGTTTATACGGAAAGAATGATTTTGCAGAAAGATGTAAAATTTTGCTGAACACAACTGACATATTTGAAAATAATTTTATTGAATTATCAAAAAATAATTACGTTGGAAACTAAAAAATGATGAGTAAAACTGTAAAAAATTTTAATAATCTAGAACTCAAATTTATATACATCTCCAACAAAATTATTTTTAAATCTGTACCCAACAATATTTTAAATTTTCCAGCAAAATCATTCTTTCCGTGTAGCTTTTAAAAATGACGTCTATTATTATGAATATTTTTTCAAACTACCAGCACTTAGAAAAATAGCTCCATTTAAGACATATTTGAACAAAAAATAAAATATTTTTTAAAGCACGCACCTCACACGAGTATTACGTAAACAAATTTTCTTGCCGAATAACTGGATTTACGGATAATAATTTAATCTAAGTATGTTGCGTCATTGCGTAATCATTACGCATTACCCATAGTTCCTATTGGGATTAAGAGGCTAGATCGGAGATTCCTTCGGTTGCCGCGATCAAGAGACCCGCTCGGCCGCGATTACTATCAATCTGCGAATGCACTCTCGTTAATAAGCGTTACACGGGATTTCGCGCAATGTGCACAGACGAGCGACGAGGTAGTGGCGAACCGGGTTTTAAAGATCCGGGCACAAGATCGCCGTAATCAGAGCGATTAGGTGTGGCCGCGATAAGCGCGTGCAGTACCGCCTGTTCGTTCGTCGCCCGTTTAAAGGTGTACCGTACCTACATTGTTTCTAGGCCTGCCGACGGCCTGTCGTCACTTTCGAACGGTATGCCTTTCGAAATGCATTCGCATAGCTGCTACTTTCTCGTAGCTTCTATTCCCGATCTGTCTGCATCATCGATATCTGCCGTTATTTTCCCTCGCGTCTGTCAGACCGCAGAAAACAATTACATGTATTTTATGATGGCACTCGTCAAGCATTTACTCGTCAAACATTATACGGAGCAGGAGGGGTAACTTTCACGTTAATCATTTTTCAGAAACTTGCCATATAAAATATAATGAAATACAATTAGAGTCAAAGGAGATACGAGAGAATTCTACAACTATGTTACTCAAATTTAATTATTATAGTCAAAGATTAAGAAAATTACTCTGTAAAGTCATGTACAACACAACGCGAGTGAAGATACCGGAAGCTTCAGTGCATACAGTGCTCAGTTACGCAAACGTCACGAGGCAAAATGGTAAGCACGTGAAGGCTATCGGTCATAATTATGGGGTGTTAGAGGAATGGTCTTGCGTCAGTACTATACTCAATAAATCATGCGTTACGCCGGGAATTAATATTTCCACGACGGCGTCGTAGTCGAAACGTCATCGTCGTCGGTTCAATAATCTTACAATAATCAACCGAGATCGAGACGGCCACATATATCTGCAAATGTCAAATGAGTTTTGCACACCACTTTTAGAAAAAGAAGAAGAAATTAAACTCTCTGCTTGGTCAATCGTTACCAATCTATTGCTGAGGTCAAATAAGCGAGAGATGACGAAAAGACTACTATGAGATTCGTTTTAATTTTCTTCGCGCGTAAAAATCGTATTATCTTGCGAGAAACGTGAACAGCACTAACTAAAAGTCCATACATCATCAAGTTGCGGAAAACCGTAACCAGTATTCAAGCTGTGTTATTAATGCCTCATTTAGTAAAAGAAACTTCGTAAAAGAGCATCTTTCCCGCGAACTTTTATCTTTATTCCATTATTCATGCATATACATTATTTTTATTTCTCATCGACGCCGAACTACAATGAAGTTTCCCGTTTGTTCTTCAGTATATTAGAGAGGAAGATTTATCAGGGATGAGAAAAAACGAGAAAGGGAAAACGGAGTAAGCATCGATTCTGAAAAAAACTCAGCGACGACACAATCTTACAACAGGAACTAACGAGGCTCATTTCCTTGTGGTTTTCTCGATCAATCAAAACCAAATACATTTATAAATTCTTTTTTTTATGCAAAAATAAATCAAATTTCCACCCTGAGATACGCTCATATAAAATCTCTTACTCTTTATTTCGATTTAACTTAATACAAGGTTTTTATCTTAAGACAAGGTTTAATGAGATGTGCGAAGATATTTTAATATTATAAATGAAAAATATCCATATTCTTATTAAATTGCATTTAAAGAAATCCTAGAGTTCCTTTTTTCTTAATTAATTCTTAAACACGACTTTCTCGTTCTTTACTACGCACGATGAATCGTTCAAGTTTTTCATCGTTTTAAAAAATATAAAAAAAATTTATTAAGTGATTTTTACGCATATACTTTAGAAAGCATGCTTGAGGTTGTGTAGTTAAAAAAAAATTATATGTAAATGTTATACATAATTATTTGATAGTTAAAAAAACATATGCAAAATACGAATGACCCATCTTGTGTATTAAGGATTAATTTTGAAAATAAGATACTAAAAAAATAAGACAAGCAGAGAGTGATTTTAAGACTCCTTATAAAAAAAAGGTACACGCGCTAACAGGTTTTTTAATATTTTAAATCGTGGACAAAAACAAAACAAAACATGGGCAAAGTTAGAGATAAAATAGATTTATCGCCTATACGCGGTGCAATATAATAAATAAATCGTATAATCGTGTAATTCGCGCGTACTTTACGCAATCGTTTCCCCGCAAATATCTCCGAGGGACATACAATACGACATAATTCGCTATCAAGAGACACAGTAGTATTTCGCTCCGTCGTATAATCGGCGAATGGGCAGATTTAAATTACTAGTCGCGCGACTACGACAATCAAATTATCAACAAGACCAAACTCAGTTAGCCCGAGATACAATGGATCTCTGGTCGCCGCGCTCGGGACGCCCTATTTCATTCGTTTTTTTTTTTCGCAATCGGCGAAAAAGCATCTCGTGGAAACTGAGAATGGAGGACAAAGACGCGTAGGTGGATAGAACGCGTGCGGGTTCACGGAGGGAAAAACGAGAGAAGCAATACGAAAGGACCGAACAAGCGGGAACCATTATTCGTGCGTTACCTTCTTAAAGGCAGATGGACAACATGTGGGTGGGGGACGGAAGAGACTGAAGAGAGCGGGACCAGAAAAACCGGGTGCTACAGCGAGAAGAACCGACTGACGTCTCTCCGTTTTTCCGAGTCGAGGATTCTGAATCGTTTGGCGGGGAGTTCTTGTCGACTGTTAAATCGTAAACCAGACGGCGGGGCCCTTCGCGAGCATCACCAACACTGTCAGCCGGGTGTGTCACATCGACGTCTACCTTGCGCGTCTGTATACTCGCGTTTGTGCCACGCCAAGTACCACCTGCCCTATAGGGACGTATATTATGCGGCATTGAACCTGGCGATTCACATGGGGTGCCGTCGCACTCGGGAACCTCTCTACAAACGTCACACGCAGAGGGTTCCAGTCCTGAACCTCGAGTTATATCCTGGTGCAACGAGAGACGCATTCTCATAACTACCCGAAGACTCGTGGCGTCGATAACGACATTATTTTGTATTAAAAATAGAAAATGTCACTTGATTAAAGATACTGCTAATCGAGACTGTAGCCGAGAGAATAAAACAACAAAGTATTTATCGCGTGACAGATAGACAGATGACCGTTGTTGACCAAAAGTATTTTAATTTAGAAGTTCTGAGATTAAATATCCGCAGCTTACGGTGTACGTAACCACAGAACTTTCCAGCTGCCACGGGGAATCGGAAAACATCGTGCGTCCGCGATAATTGCTCCTTCTTGAACGTTTATTTTGAGAGAAAACATGCTTAAATAGTAGCCGAGTAATGATGCATGGAAAATAAAACGATAATGTCATTAAGCTCAACGCGTCCTGGATGTGTCGTCGTTTGTGGAACGTGAGCGAGCATGTCGGACGCCGCCTCGCAAAGTTGCGGTTTGTTTTTCGTCGTTTATCATATTTTGAACACATAACAGTTATATGACCAGACTTGCGATATTCTCGCCGGACAATTCGCACATCGTGATATTTTATCCGTTTTGAACAACACACATTGGCGGCCTAATTAGTTCACTGTCAACTCACCGCACGAAATTAGTTTTGCCTCGAAACGAAATAAATTCTTTTATTCCGCATACAAACGCGCGATGTCCCGCGTGCCCCCGATTTTAGTAAACTTTCCAGACCGTCGCGTCGAGAATCGACTCGTCTCGTGGATCTACTTTTCGCGAAAAAGGGATCCGTATGTTAATTCGTTTACCTTCCGCCGACAAATGGGATCTTAAATTTAATTTCAACTAATCTCATCATGATTCCATTGAACTCATATCAATTTTTATTTAGTATAGGAAGTTTATTAACTGTATTTTAAATAAGGTTTAATGCGAGACTGATTATTAAAATTCCTTATTAGTTTTAAAAATATAGAAATATCCAAAATATAAAAAAAATATAATAAAAATAATTTCTGAATTAATGAATTTCATTTTATCAATCTTTGAAAAATAAGAGTCCAATGGTCCCACGATGTTAAAAGTGTAACATTTTTTTAAAAATCGATATCATCGATATTTTGATTATGAATTTTAAAATTTCTGTAAAAAATAAATAAAATACAATCCGATTTTTATGATAATAAAAAACTTATATTTTCAACAAATATACTAAAATTCTTTCAGATTTTTATATAAACCGAAACAATAAAAAATTTACTCTGTTTCTTAGAAAGAATTACATTGTTGAAGAAAAGTAAAGTCATGTTGTCGATAAAAAATTAAATAGATAGGTTTAAAGACACGCAAGTTAATAGATGAAACGTTCAGAATATCTCAAGAAAATTTTAATTTGATAATTATATTTTTTATTTAATATATTACGTTGTAATTAAATTTACATTAGTTATACCTTTACGAGATAAAGGAGTGTAAAAACAATAAATTTTAAGACATTCTAAACATCTGGTGGAAAATACGCTTATTTTTCTTTTAAAAAAAATTAAATCTAAGGTGTGGTTTCTCCACCTATTCACTTAAAGATTAAAGTTAGTAACAATAGAAAAAAATAGCAGTAAGACGTAAGCGATAAGCTAATCAGTCAGTCACAGTCAAGAATGCAAGGCAATAACGTAAGCAGTAGCAAATAAAAAAATATTCCGTTTATTGCTTACGTTGTTCTGTGTTACTAGCTCTAATCTTTTAAGTAGTTACGTTGCTAATTCAGTGTAATTTTCTTTAAAACTTTATTCTAAAAGGAAAATAAAAAGTATTGTCCAGAACTTTTACAAGTTCTCATTATTTTTATATTCCTCTTTCTCATAAGAGAATAATTAATGTAAAATTTAAAAAAATTTAAGAAATTCTACTACACTAACCTAAGACTAATAAAATTGTATTGAAATAAAACTAATGTGCGATTATACATTTTTTGAAGAATTGTTCTAAACTATTCTATTTAGTAGGAAAGTTTAATCAAAATTTTTAACAAAAATGACAGGCGACAGGAGAAAAGAAGGCGTTATCGATTCATAGAAACTTGACAGTTTCGAAGACTTGATAGTTTCTATAGATCGGTAAGAGAGACAAGAAAGACTTGTCACTCCTGATAGTAACCGGACACGTTGTCAAGTGACTCGAGGACTTCGAATAGAATCGCAGCATGCTGGCGGTTACGGCCCGGAAGCTACGTCGATATTGACAGAGAGCTTCGGTGACGGTCGGCAGCGGTAGTTCGATGCAGGAAAGAAGCCTCTCCTCTTCACGTACGCACGGTGTACAGCCGCTGCTATTCATCGCGATTCATACATGCAAATCGTGTTTACACACCGTCGAGTGAGAGACGACGGCGGCGGCGGGAAACGAAAACGGGAAAATACACGGCGCCGGATGCACGCTATCCTTCTCGCGTCGAGTAACCGTACGCGGCTGAGTGAATGAGAACGGTATCTTCTTACAAAGCCAAAACACGCAGCGGGGTAAAAGTTAGAGGTTGCTGGTTAAATCTGGGAACACAAGTGGATAGCACGATCACAAGAACTTTGTAGGACGACGCTAAGAGACAATGGATTCCCATATAAGAGAATACTCTTAGAGAGGGTGAATAGCATAGATATTCGCTTCATGGTAAACAGATGCGTAGAGCAAAATTGTATTCTACATGCGTTTCGCACTAAGGAATTAATCCTTCGCTGGTAACATGGAATTTTATAACTTCTTCAGACTCTGCGTATATTGTAACGTACGTCAAAATTTGAAGACATTCATTGAAATTATTTAATTCTATCGATATCATCCGAGATCTGAGATACATACTAATGTATAAATAATCAAAATCTTGAAGAAAATTATTTTTATTATCATAAGTCAGATTGTATTTTACTTACAATTAGATATCTTACAGATTTAAATTTATTTATCAAAATTCAAAATATCGATGATACCTTTAAATGCTCCATATTGTTGATTAAAGATATCATTATTCAAGAATGCTAAATATATATCGATATAATAATGAAATATAATAATAACCGAAGAGTTGTGTAATGAATAATATTATATAATTTTTCCTTTATAAAGTGTACGTCTTTGGCCGGTATTTATAGTCAGTTCTCATATTATATTTATAACGGTCTTAAGTATATTTTCAAGATATGAATAGGTTAATCGCGATATTTGTATCAAAACATTACTTAAGAGGTCCCAAAGTAAGAACGAACTATAAATAGCAGCCTTTAATTGGAAAGTAAATAGAAAAAGTATTTTCTATTTACTGCCCACTCATCCGCAATAGCTATAAAGGAAAATAGATATGCTCTGTTTCCCCGCACGAATTAAGCCACGATTTATGCGACACTCGACCGTATTGTGCCGATCGATGACGCGAATTGTATCGAAATCGAGTGCTCGCGCCAGAAACTCGTAGGCGGATAAAAATGTCACCTCGCAACTGGCACCTTATAATTCGTCACGCCACGGTGGCGTTTCACAACTTTGTACGACGACGGCGCCGGGTACGTAACACTAAAACGATTCGCATCGTACATTAGCCTGGTGTGCGCGTTTGCGTACACGCACGGGTAATCGTGATCGGCGTCTCAGAAGAACAGAGTGAAAGGAGCGCCGTAAATTAGACGGAGAGACAAGAAATTTTTGACGCAATTTTTTGTCAAATCGGAAATGCGGAGTCCTGGAATTCGCTAAGTTTGTTCCTCGATTCGAAGACGTGTAAAGTTTAGCACCTCAACTTTAGTTCTCGAGAATTCTGATTAGATCATTAGATTCCAGCTTCAAACAGAGCTCTATAATGATTTTATGAAGAGTTCTGCAGGCAATTAACACTATTAAACGGGATTGGTACCGATGAAAAAAATCTTACGTTCAACTTCCCAGACGACACGAAGTATTCAAAATTGAAACATAAGACGCCTTTGGCGTCTAAAAGATGTTTTAAAGACTTCTTACGCCTTAAATTTAGACTCTGTGTTGTCTGGGTTGAGTCGCAGGAATCGGCTAAGTTTTCAACACAGAGATTCGCCTTTTCGTACGAAAACGAAATAAATAGAATTGAAATATTTGAGGCGATGAAACTTTGCGAGAGATCAGATGTTACGTTTTCGCGAAATCAAGGCTAGTTTTGAAAAGAAAGTTCGTGAGGAAAGTCGACGATTCTAAAAATCAACGTAACATATTTATGGGTCTGATGTATATTTATTAGAGCCCTTTGCAATCTGGTACAAATGCACACACGATGATTACCTTGTGCGAATCAGCTGATCTAGAGAGTCCTCCAATAAGAGTGGCGCGATATGACTACATCGTGCATTTATAATTGATCCATTATATTTTAGCCATTCGATTTATGTAGTGGGAATTAATGAAAAGTATCGTCGCGAAGAGAAATTCTGAAATCTGAAGCTTACAAGTTTGTCACTCGCAATATACGAGATCCCCGCGGACGCATTATTAACCTTAGTATGTACGCAGCCTCCTACGTATGCAGCTGAGAAGATGCAGATAGAATCTTGCGCGACCGCACGCGTCGCATTCATCATTGTCTGTTGTCGTCCACCATCACGAATTCATTAACATTACGACGTTCGTCTAAACGGCGCATTCTGCGAGGCACGCGATGCCGCGGGCTTGAGGCCGCCGAGCTGTTTCGTACCGTCGGAGAGACCAGAAGAATCGAGGTTAGGAGGTTAGAATCGACAATAATTTCGACAAAATTGTACGAATGCCTTGGCATTGATTAAATTGGCACTATTGGCAATCGTGATTTCGTCGAGAAAATGTTCGCAAATGTTCGTACTATTTATTAGGCAGCAGATTGTTGGTAAAAACTATCGCTCAAAATCGAGTTGATTTAATAAATGAATTAAATTAATTTCACTGCGCACAAAGTATGTAGGGAAAGAACTACCGTTTCGCTGAAGTAATTAAAAATTTAGTGCATTTAGAAGCAGATCTGAAAGTAATTTTGCCATCATCAAAATAATTACGCAGGAATCTAAAGCATGATGCTGCAAAAAGTTTTGACGTATAGCAATCAATTCGAGCGTCCTCTATAATTATATTAATGGTTTGATAAAATGGATCTATAAGGTTAGCATGATAGTCTCTTAATATGAAAAACATGATAGTTCCAGTAGCACTTTTTTAGATACTTTAGCAAAATTATTTTTTCCGTGTGTATATTGTTTAAAAAAAAAGGCAGTCTAACAAAGATTAATATATATTTTTACGTATACTTTAATATAATCTTATAATATAGTCTTTCGAGTGTTTTAATTAATTTTTTTATCGCCGACTTTCCTTCACCCCGACGAGTCACATATTGCAAAAGACGAATACTCGAATGTTCACAACAGCTTTATATACCGAGATAAAATCACAATTGCGTCCGCTGAATACATTACAATCAGCCGCGACTTAATTTGATGGCGGTACCAAGGATGAAATTAATTTGCGATGACGATCGCAAGACCGATGATTGTTCCTGCAGCGGGTTTTCGAATGGCAACGAGTATGCAAGAAATAAAAATCTAACTGTTGTTGTAAACAGTTTGAAAAGAGAATGTAGCGAGTGTAGAAATTCTTCTAATTCCGGAAATTTTAATACCCGTACCTTCGACACAGCAAACTCGATTGTTCTTGCGAGTTGATGATGAAATTCGAGATGAAATCGAACAACAATGAATGCACATAGCACTTCTATATCGCGAATTTGCATTCTTCGCGATAAATTAAACGATCTTTTACACAAAATTATTGAAACAAGAGAATAAACAACCAGTTTTTTCTCGCATATTAAAGAAGAGAAAAACTCTTCCTAAAAAAAAAATCTGTCTTTTTCTAAATAGTGTTATATAAATAGTGTTATATAAATAGCGTTTAAACCGTCCAAAGTATGGAAAAAAATGTTTTAAATAAAGTTCAATATTCAAGAGTATTTTACAATAATAAAAAAAATGTTTAATACAAAATTTTTTTATTAAAAATTTTTAATAAATTATTTATTTAAAAATAAATTTTTAAAAATCCCATTGCTATAAAATAGTTATAAAACAATTTTTTTAATTTTTATTTACTACATTTTTTATATTTTTAACGGTTTACACAAGATCCACTCATTTCTGCATGAAAAGAACGGTTTATTTTACTGACTATAGATATCTAAAAATTTAAATATAGATATTGATATAAGAGATATGAAAATAATAAGAGAGATATAGATATGAAAATAATTGTTTGGATCATTAAGATAATCATGTATAGAACGCTCAAACCTATTGTTAAAATGTTAAAACTTTTGCAGTCTGCATAATTATTTTGCATTTTTGATGATCCAACTAAATTATTTTCGAATCTGTATCTAACTAAATTTGTAGCTATAATTTCAGCAAAATTTACAGCCGTTCTTTCCATGCAGAAAGAAAAAAATCAATTTTTGTAAAAGAAGGATCTTATCCTCTTAAAGAAAACACTTAAAAGTACACGTTTTTGTCGGTATTTTAATGTTCAAAGCTTATTAAAACTGAAAAAGGAAACACATATTATAGTTGGTCTTTTGTGAATTATTCTCAAGTCATAAAAATGTCATTTTACAAAAAAACCTATATCCAATGATCAACAGACAAAGATGTTCAAATACTATAATAATTTTTAGGATACTTTTAGTGTGCTCATAAATACTTGCCTTGCAGTCTTAGAAAAAAATCTGGAACCGGATAATTAAAGAAAAGAAAAAAGAGAAAGTTCAGAAGATAATAAGTTGTCTGTGAAGATAATAAGTTGATAATAAACTGTTCGGAAGATAATAAGAACATTTTTGTACTAATGCATAGTTTTAGTGGCACTATCATTTAACATCTTTTCGTTTCTGTCAGAATTATAAATATCATATTATAATGAACATTATATTTTCGAATGTGTGTATGTGTGTGTGTGTGTGTGTGTGTTTCATGATTATTTTAAATTGATTTGAAAATAACGTATTATTTATTGAATATATCGAGATTTTTAACGGAAACGACTTATCTAAATTTCGTAGAATGCTTAATATAACATTAGATACGCATTCATTGTGTCCGCCGCATTATCTAACGTTATCGGAGAGATAATGCCATGAGAAAAACACATTGTAATGTACGATATCAGAAAAGTCCAATGGCAAGATGAATAGTATAATGTACTGTGAATATATCGTTCAATGTATTGTTAATATTGTTTTAGCGCCGAGACACTACCGTGTCTCCCGATTGATATCTACTATTAAATTCTTTGCTTACAATATAAATGATATTACGACATAAATGATATTACAATACAGAGCGTTGCAGCAGTTTTATATTCTTAAGAATCAGGTACAAATCTAATCAGTGATTCATAGCTTGAAAAAAAAAAAAATTAAGATCATGAGAATTTAGAGTCTTGATAATTTTAACAAGAGATTTTTTTAAAAACTGACAATGACAATAGGATACGCAATCTGAAGATTCAATACGGTTCTTATCGCGCTAGAGACATAATTTCATATTCTCGACTGCAGATTACATCCCAATTGTGCGTAAATGCGGCAAGTATGAAATCGCGGTGAATCCGGCAATGAACTTTTCTCTCAATGTAGCCACATGCGTAACGAGCAAATCATCCTGAAGAAATTTCTCAGAGTAACTGTTCGACCTGTTTTTAATGAAAGCCGGAAGCGCGTATCAATAGCAGCTGTGTTATGTTCCGCGTGTTCAGATCGCGCGCTAGGTGTACCCGCCTGCCGGAATACTTTCATGATTAATTTCTACGATTCCGCCATTGTTGCATCGCCGATGGCATTAATATTTCTGCGAATTTTAGGCGACAATGCGCGACAAAGATGCACGCGATTTTGACGAGCGAGCGTTTGAGAAAGATCGTATCTTATTTAGAAATGCATTTACATAAGGATCTAACAAGCCGTTTTCTTTGTCTCGGAAAGCATTTCCGTGAGAGAGAGAGAGAGAGATATTTTGTGCTCATAACTACACCGGGCGTAACGCTGCTTTGCGTTGTCTTTCATTGCGGCTCGTTGAAACGTTTCAAAATATATTCCTTTAGAAAGACATTTTAATTGCGAGCATATATAGAGGGTCGGACAATGTAAATTACCTCGATGAAACGAGCCGCGAGGTGAAGAGGCGAGAATTTTTCAGCGCACTCTCAAACAGGGGAAGCCCCTATATAGTATTATGGTAAAACGTCAGGAAATCCCCGTGAACGATTAGCCGAGAGTCCCTTTTTTTAAACCCGCGTTGTCAGCGCGATATGCTTTGAGGCGACAAAATATAAAAACTTTTGCGACTAGCGCCTGTGCCAGTTAGGGCGGATACGTAATTATCGGTAATTAGAAGAGTGTTTAATCGAACAGCGATATTGTGTTACACTTTTGTTCAATATATAATACTTAATAGCTTTCTTTCTAATAATCTTTTTCTTTCGTATTATTAGCGCTTACAACGTTACTAAACTACACGAAAAAATGTGCAAAGAATGTACGATAAAATGTATATATAAGAAATAGAACGGTTTGTACTTCATATTAAAAGTATAGTACATTTATTTACCCGAGCGTTAATCTACGCGATGCCATTTTTTGCTGCTTAAATATCAGCGTCAGAAAGACTTCCCGCGGTAATTACACAGCAACATCCGGCACCGCGCTTAAGGAGATTTTAATAACGATCGTCCAACGCGACCAGATTGAATCGAAAGAGTTTTCTTATTAGATATTACATCTCAACCTGGAGTAGCGATTATCTCGCAAAAGCTCGAAACAACGCGCGATCCGATTTCCCAGTTCGAAAAAAAAGGAGGCATGTAACATTAATTTCTTGTATACAGGAGCAACGGCCTTGAGACGAACTCTTCCAGCATCCCCCCCGACGTCCTTAGAGAGAAAGGACGTCTCTCAAAGGCCTTCCTCGGAGAAAGCCTTTGCCCACTAGATAACCGCACGGAACACCGACATAGGAATCACATCACTCTCCCTTCACCGGTCTTTTTATCGCAATCTCGAGACCTCGCCGTAGAACTCGCGGCCGGCAACCAACTCTGGCATTCGCGCGCGTCGCGTTTTCTACTCTGTACGATATTAACCTTTTCCAATCCGTTCTATCCAATCCGGCACCGATCTCCATCTCGAACGGCAAGCCTACACTCGCGCATATATATATATATAAAATCCCGGGTCGATATTTTATGACCGCGTAAAATTCGAAGCGCCATTTAAATGATACGCTAATAGACTGAATGTGAAGCGACATCTGACCTAAGTCTGATCTAAGTCTCGCCTGTCAAATTTATGTACCAATTTTGTAAGTGTTAAACAGTAATCTTCTGATATACTACAAAGCAAGCTCGAAGGAAATACTCGAAGCGAAAATCTTTTTATACTCGCGGAAGCAGAGTGGGTCGATGGAGTTTCAATTGCATTACTTTCTCATCAATTCTCAACAGATGAACCCCCGCTTGTACAAGAGATGAAGTAACGGAGAGAAAGAGAAAAAAAAGAAGGAAAGAAGCCGCCAGAGATTTATCCCGTCTAAAAAATGTTTATCTTCAAAACACTTAAATAATGTTTGAACAGAATAATTTACTTGAACATACATATTCTTGCATTGTGTAACTAAAAAGTAATGCTTTGCGTTTTAAATTGTAATATTCTCTTTATAGAATATTTTCCTCAAATAAATAGATAATATTCGCGAAATTCGAAAATT
>Ga0157363_1001392_pt1 | contig 20087 bp, 13 predicted proteins | sample AttsexASBM1_FD_111477 | JGI IMG/M metagenome (GOLD analysis project Ga0157363, IMG submission 111477) | Fungus gardens microbial communities from leaf cutter ant in Ribeirão Preto, State of São Paulo, Brazil - Atta sexdens ASBM1 | ecosystem: Host-associated > Fungi > Mycelium > Unclassified ... | reverse complement strand
TAATTACAGTTAAGAATCAAATAGATAAAGAAATCTACTATCGATATGAGATCTGTTTATCATCGCGATAAGAATGACGTGCGACATACGAAATGAGATTGCACAATCGTTAATTAAAGAAGCGGAAAAGAAGCAAAAGCAATACTGAATATCTGATTGGAAGGAACAAACCGGAATTAAGAATAACTTAAGAGGAAAAATATCGGAGAAAGAAGCAGCGTGACAAAATTGAGCACTCATGTTTAAACATTATTACGAAATATTATGATGTGGCAAGTTTCGTGTGTTTAATTAAAAAATATCATCTAATCGCGATCAATCTATGACAAAATTGATTGCCACAAATGCAATTAGCATCGATGGTACATGGAATTAAGCGTCGTGTTCCGCAAACTTGTTATTTGTATGGCTAATGTATGATATAATTAAAAATAAAACATAAAGCTACATAGAATATAAAGTCGCGTATCTTACTGTAAAATAAAGTTAAATCGTAATAAAAGATATAACATTTTAATAATATTAGTATAAAAATAAAAAATAATTCAATGATACATGAAGTATCGTCGCAAAAAAGGATAACAAAAATCATCAATCTCTTTGCAAAATCTTCAGACGCTGAAGAAATATAATTCTTTTAGCAATAAATAAAAAAGAAAAGGAATTCGCATAGCAATTAAAGATTAACATTACATTATTAATATCCTCACTTCATTTTAAAATATTATGACTTAGGGTAACTCCGGCAAATACGCCGCGCTGGGATTTACGCCGCAGAAATCAGAAAAAAATAGAAGAAAGAATGGGGGTAATTTTCCCGCAACTACTACTCTGTTACATGCCTTTATATTAGTATTGTATTATGATTTCAGTTTTTTATTGTTAATATTAATGAAATTATTGTGAGTTGAATTGATTTGTCACTATGTAAGTAGCGTCATCATAAATTATAATCTACATAAAATGATTACTGTAGGAGGTGCAAAAGACTTAGTGATTATTTCGTACATTACGATTATTTCGTGATCAATACATAAGTGTAGAGGAATAGTAAAGCATATTGTACAACAAAATAGAAGTACTTTGCTCTTGTATTCTTTGTTTAGTTTGTTGTCTTATATATCCCATATATATCTGTTTGGGATATATGGAATTTTTAGCGGGCGGGATTTATGTTCAAAGCATACAAAGTACGCAGATTGAATTCAATGCAATAAACGTGTTACATGAAATATGTACCTCATGTCATAACACTTGTAATACATGTGAAAGATTACAATTGTTATTTATTACTTCATATACATATTTACCATTCTTATTCCTTAATAAAATTTTATAAACACATTTTATAAATTATTGTGTCATTATACGTCTTATTTATATGCATTATTTGTAAATTTTTCATGAGCCGTACATATCTCCCCTCCCTCTATGAATAGCCATATATCCCACCCCTATGGGATATACGGCAAAAATGCAAGGATTTAAAAATATTTTTTTAATCATTTTTTAATACAAAATATAAATATTTCGGATTTCTAATATTTTTTTCATAATAGCAAACAGTACAAAGTTTTTATTAATATAGTTCGTTTACTTTAAACATACAACAGTAAATAATACTTAATAAATTAAATTTTTGATAAGTGCGGCGTATATACCGGAGTTATCCTATACCTGATTTGTAACTATTAAACATTTATGAATGCGATAGTTTTTCGAATCATCTTCCAGAGAGGACTTTATGCGCACCCGGTGTGCAGACATCATCTGCGGACAAACATGTGGATCGAAAATCTCGTGTGTCGAAAGCCGGATGGTACGAGAGCCTTGACTTCGTCTTCCCTCTCTTTATTTTCGTTTTTTTCGCTTTGCGCACTTCGCGGTCGATATCCGGTGCCTGCCATCCTTCGGTCTTCATTCGCGCAGAAGCGCTTTCGGAACATTAACCGCGCAACTGCTGTTTAAACTTGCTCATCGGGCCCGTTGCGATCGAATCTCGCTTTTTCGCCTCCTACCTCCTTTCCCCTGGTTCGATTAATCATCCAATTTACGAGCCTTGATAGAAAGCAGTGTCGATTTATCGGCGGCTCGCCGACGATGAACACGTATCCCCGATGATCGGACGTGCATAGAGTGATCTGGGCGCCGATCGTCCGCGATAACGGAATATGCGCCAACACGCACCTTGGATATATCGCGTACTTATAAACTCACATTTTGTATCTTATAATTTTCAAAATAAGCCCCCATATCGCAAAATTCAAAGCGTCCCGGTGCGATTTTTGTTTCCTTCTTATTTATTCGAATACGTCACGTTATGTCATGTAAAAATTTACATGTAAATGTTAACAAGACAGATTATACCTCTAAAGATTGCGAATGATTATGAATGATTATGAAAGAAAAAGATTCTTAAATGTTTTGAAATGAGGGGACAGTTGGACAATTTTTCTGTATCGATACGTACGAAATAAATGAATAATTCATCGTTCTTGTGTTTTCATAGTTTTTCTTTTTTACAAGGTGTCTCGATATCTGGATCTAAGACATTGCATTTGTATACGCTGTGCGTCGACATCGATCAGTTACATCGCTGCGTTAAACCGGTCAGGCACATAAAAGAGGTGCGTAACTAATCCGGTGTCGACGACATCATTACCAGCCTGACGCGGTGCGTACCTCGAGCGCGTAATTAATATACATAGGTCGCTCGTAACTCAATCAACAAGAATCTTCTCCCCTCCCCCCTTTCTCTCTCTCTCTCTCTCTCTCTCTCCCTCCCTCTCTCCCTCTTTCCTTTCATCATATATTCCTTGATACCATATACTTTCTCGCTCCTACTTTTTTTTTCTCTCTTTCTCTGCACTTTCTGCCTTCTATGGCTGCATCGACTGCTGCGGCTCGAGAAGATATCGCCTCTCGATTCCTCTACCGACACGATACCAAACGCGATATAAAGTGCAATCGAACACCGCCGTACCGGAGCCGCTCTGGGCCTGGCACGCGCCGAAAGCCGATTCGTCCGTTTCCACGGCCGGTTGCCCAGCAATTTACCGGCTCGCTACCCTTGCAAAAAATTACACTCGGGGATCCCACTCTTTGTATCTCTGGCTTTACTTTACTTTCTTCGCAACGGCGGTTTTTGTGCGCGCGAAACTCCCGATACAGACCGCCCAGGACAGACGCAGGAAATGCCTCGAAAATCGGAATTCCCATCCGATTGTTTTAGGTATATGCAGAAAATGTTTACATATCGATGTTACAGAAAGAAAGATTGCAAAAAATATTTGTAAGAGTGTACCTATTATATTTTTGAGCTTAATAATTTTTTTAGATTTGTTGTATAATAGAGAATCTTGTACTTGTCTCTCTAAGTTGTAATGATATGATTCTGATATAATAAAAAAGTATAATTGTAATTTTCAAACAAAAGTACTAATGCGTAACACCACTTTCATACTTTCTCTAAAAGATCGGTCCTTTTTATTATAAAAAGGAGCCTTTTCGGACGGATTAATTCTTTTATAAACATTACAAATGCATTTGCCATGCGGCGCATTGAGCAAACGTTGCACAGCGATGCGCAACCTTGTCAAAGAATAATACACAAACGTATCACGAAAAGTAATTCGATACATGAGTATTTCGAGAAGCAAAAGGGGGTCTTTTAAGTGCAAGTATCTCGGCCACCGTTCCGGAATAATTAATTGGTCACAGGACTGATAAATCAAGAGAGCAAATTCAAGAAACGTTAAATATGCGAGAATCTTACGTTTCACCCGCCAGACGAAGAAGGAATTGATTCGAGATACAAACCGAATACCGTTACACGCGCGCAGATAAATGATCATCCATCTCGTAAAGCATGCGCGATGTTTTATAAATCAATGCAACTTTAATAAATGAAAATGCAGCGCTGCATATTTATCGATCATTTCCAGTCTATCGCTTGGCATTCCACAGAAGACATATACAAGGCATTTTAATCTTTTGATCGAGAATCTTTTTACGATTTCGAAGTCTATTTTCTCTCATGAAAGAAAATGCATTCACGTTGTCTATTGGTCATATTTATTATTTTTTATATTTGGCATATAGGCTATCATCATTCTACAACAATGAAAATTATTACAAAGGTAACTATTTTTTAAAGGAATTAAAGTAAGTCGAATATTTGGAATAATTTTATTAAAGATTTGAGCAGATTTTACGAAATTTTAATAATATACTAATAATTTAATAATATAATAAAGTATTTTCTGTATATACGAAAGTGATTAATAAAGCGATAAAATATATAGCGATCAGTTTTGGAAATTTTATCGACAAATTGACATCAGATCGGTCTCAGTTGGCGTGATATTGGCGAAAATTTCTGAGAAACCTGCTGGCTGAATTGAATTATGAGGCCAATTACGGAGTAACTTTCGCGTGATCTTGAAGATTAACTTCGTACGACGCCTTCGGTGGCAGTAATACATGTACGCTAATGATACATGCACTACTTCCTCTTAATTGGTATGATTAAATTTAGCTTTGAAATCCGCACTTCGTTACTTGAATAAATTATAAATTAAATTCCAAAGAATATTTTATAATTTGTCTATACAATGGGTGAACATATATTAATTTACAATCAAAATTATCATTCTGAAAGTAATTTATTTTAAAAATCAAGCATAGAAAATTACGAATGTGACATAATAAAATGAATAATGAAATATATAATAATCGATCAAATATATTGAATATAATCAAATGTATTGAAATATATAATAATTGTAATTATAATAATTATAATATATTGATTATTATATAATTAATATATTGTAATTATTATAAAATATATAAACCAATATATTGAAATAACAATTTTATTTTATATTTGCTTTTTTAAGGTAGGTATAAAAAGATGACGAAATTAAGAAACGCTTCTCCATAAATTTCCTTCGAACTTTCCCGTTCAAGATTTACTTAATACAAATTATTGATCAATTAATTAAATCTGATAAATATTTCATGAAGATCAAACTTTCCACGCTTTTTGCGGTATTGATACGAACATTGCGACGCGAAATCGTGAAATTATTTACAAAGAGTGCATGATACGAAGATTGAATAATAAGCTTCAATTTAAGGAGCAACTCTCTTTTTATTATTGGCTGACATAACATGATACTAAAATGGCAATATAAGAAAAAATTAATGCAGTACTACACTGACTTATTTAGATAAATTTAAGCACAAAATTTAAATCCGACACAGCTGTCCTTTAAAGGAATTTCTTGTTGAAGTTGTTTCCATTTACACGAAATATTTTTATTTAATTTTTATCAACAATTATTCAATATATTGCAGAAAGTTTTCGGTTTAAAGTATTTAAAAAGCGAAGTGCAATTAATATTTAAATTAATTTCGCTCAAAACACAAATTCCGTATTTATTTCTTAATAATACAGTCAATGCTAAATTATACTTATGTATACCTTATTGAAATATAATTGTCGTATATTTTAATCAAAAATAAATTGTTAAAATGTTTTCATGCGACATGCTTGTAGCATATAGAATAAGAAATATTATTCATGATATTACTATTTCAGAGACTGAATTGAATATGCGATTACTAGACGGAATGTCGATTCCAAAGCAACACGTATAGCCTTCAAATGGTATATGGGTCTCCATCCTACTAACAATAAGCCGCACCATCCCGATATTACAGCTTATTCAAAGTAGCGGTCAAATTTTACGCTATATTAATCTCCGTGTTGAATTTTTAAGGAATCGCTGGAGTTGACCATATGACATGCAACCCGATAATCTTCTAAAGCATAGAACTCGTCGAGTCAAACAACTTCAATCTTTCGGAATCTAATTAGAGCATATGATACAAATAAACGATAAAGATGAATCACCAATGTTCGAATATGCAATAATAAATAAAACATGTGTAAACTATTTCGTATATTAATAAAACATTTAGATCGAAAATAAATGAATCATTATTAATTATTTAATGATAATAAATTAAATTTAATAATAATAAATTAATAATAATTAATTCATTTAATTTTAATTCTAAAAATGCTTTGTAATTTTAAAGTGAATTTTCAGCTAATTGCATTGTAAAATACTCTTATATCGTTACTGTTCTTTTTGATATGCAAAAGAAAATGCTGACCATCTAAAAGTTTGATAAGACACAAAGTAGATGAAATACAGATGTATCTTAAGCAGAACGCAAAGAATTATATGGCATAATAATCAATCCAATCATATGGCACCTGCCACAAGACATGACTGATTTTTATTATTACGATTCATCCACTTCTTCGTTCCTACGTAATTGCACCCATAAAAATACAATGGCACTTCCTAAATATGACACGGTAATTAAAGTCAGCCGGTTAACATTCGCGAGTTAATAAAATATTAAAGTGACAAATATATTGAAATAGTCATATATAGTAAAAGCGAGTTATTACTTTATTTTATGATTTTATTTTATTTTTACTGTTTGTTACGCAAACATCAGTAATATAATTAAATGTAATCGATATGCACACATATACGCAATAAAATATGTGGAAATTGCAATTATCACAAATTTTATATATGTGTGTGTCAAAGATCACTTTTGTTTGTCCGAGAAGATAATATTCAAAATACTGAGCGAAGAATACTTAGCACAGGAAGAAGAAAAAAAGAATGTGGCAAAAGATATTGTAGAATTGATTGACTCATTTTCTCGCAGATGAAAGCACAGGCCAAATTACGTAACTTAATTTGTGAAGCTCCAAGTGTCGGAATTATAGCGCACAAATTAATCCAATGTCATCATTATTCCAGATCAAACGATGCCGTCATGCATCAACATCATCATTTTTATTGGAGTATGTTAATTTATACTTTTTTCACTATTAGTTGAATTTCAACATATTAAAGATATTTTTACAGGAAGAGTTTTCTTTTAATATTATAAAAATAAAGAATAAATTCTATATCAGAATTCGGAGCAGTTGTTTACCAATTTTTTCATTGCTGATCAATACGTCAAGCACAAAAAACAGTTTCACTCGGCGTTATGGCAATGTAGGTTAATAAAAGGGACATGGCGAGAAAAAGCGCCAATAAATTTTTGAAATTCGAATATAAGATGTTAATGCGCTCTCACCATGATTAACACGTAATGGTATCAATGTACCTTGTGCGGATTCTGCGAGGAATAATAAAAAGAGCGAATCGCACAAGGTACAGTTTTAAGTGCTCGTTACCAATGCGAGTGTCGGAGGGTTCTCCTTACTTCGTCGAGATAAGTGAAGCCCCGCGAAGCCGAACGGCAGTTTGCTAATTACGTGATGGAGTTGAAATTGCTAATTATGTTAGTTGGAGCGGCCCAGCGAATCGATCGAGACCCGTTCGGTTCATCAGAAATTTTCACAAGTGAGGAGAGAACTGCAGACGTGAGAAGATTATACAATCGTAAATGCGTTGCCGATTCAATTTAACAGTTTGTTGATTCAATGCTTTACATTCTCTTGCCATCGAATTTCTTATATACATGTAAAAGAATGTAAAAAGTATGCTGTTTTTAACGTTTTTCAATTCGAATATAATGAAAGAATTGCGTACGTAAAAAATGCCCTGTACGTAATAATGTTTTGTTAGAAATATTTTCAATGAAATAAAAAAATATATATATATTATAGAGGAGAAAGTGATTACGATACACCATTTATTGTACTTTTTGTGCATAACTTGATTAATAATCAATATTTAAATTTCAGTCTTAATTTTTAACATATTTCTGTTTCACATTTTATTGTTTCTTTTTACGTTCTATATTATCATGATTTATTTTACATAATAATTTTTGGCTAATTTTAGCATCTTTTTTCTTTGTTTTTTAAAATTTATGAACTTTATTAACTAAGATATTTTAATAATTATATTTGTCAAAATGTTATTCAATCGGTTCTACACTCAAAGTTATGAAATATTTATTACTTAGGACGCTATTTATAAAAATGTGGCGACATTCCATAATCGCTCGAAGAGAAACAGAGGTGGTAATATGGCTACAAAAATAGATTTAAAAAATTGGTTTTATTTAAAAAAAAACAGGAATTACAAAATTAATACAAAAGTAAAATATAGAGTATATGTAAATAGAGTATATGTATTCAAATTATACGCAAATGTATATATGTACTTCTTCAGCACATAGATTGTCCAATGCTAAAAATCTATATACGTGTAATATAAACTATAAAATAACAGTAGAGTTACAATCGATTTACGGAATAATTATTTTGATATAAAAACTTCGAAAAAGAGACTGTCAATAATCACGTTTAGAGGGCCACATTAACAAAATATCTTAATACTGTTTCAAAATATCATAATACTTTGTATAATTCGAAATATTTATACAGCTAAATAAAATGTTAAATAACAAAAAACTCAATATACATATATTCGTATGATTACGTTCAAGTTTCAGAAGAATGGAGAAATATGCAAAATTAAATATGCTAAAATGTATCTTAAAAACATTTCAAAATGTTTGAAGGTAAAAATACGTTATAATAAATGCTGATACTTGTGTATTGGCATATTTATATAGCGTCGTGCTGTAACAGCGAGATACTAAGCAAATAATTCCATAAGTAATCACTAGAATTCTTTACTTAATAACGGAGATATTAAGAGGAGCCATTATATCTATATTATCTTCTCCTCTTACAGATATTAACATGCGCGCGAGCGTGTGAATGTGTGTATATAAACATTATATATAAGATTACAACAGTTATTCCTCATGACAATATCGAAACTATCTTACAAAGGTAATTAATTACGCTATAACGAATAACGTTGAAAATCATGCGGAATATGATTAAAAAATTTAGATCGGATTATCTGAGACGACGAGGTACTCACATAGAGGAGTCCTCACGACAGAAAGCGTAGATTATACAGGCCTCATCTATTGTAATTCGAAACAGGATGCTTGTATTTGCATCCGATTATTTTTTAAGCTCGACAAGCCGGATTTACGATCGTTTTTTATTTTTAGCTCCATAATTTGAATAATAATAAAATTTTTATATATTACAACTTTACAAAATATTGTATAGGAAAGAATATATATTCTTTTATGTGATTTTTCGTATACGTCAATACACGCGACAGGCATTTAAGTTTCTCCCTTATCTTCGCGAAAAGAGGAATGAAAGTTTGTTCTTAGAATCGCAATCCATGGCATCGACATCTCTCTTCTCTGTCTTTCCCCGACTCGCATCATAATTTTCGCCGGAGTACAAAAACTCGAGCATCTCTCTGCGTCATCCAAACGCGGACCGCCGATATAAAACGCAAGTTTTGGAAGAGACTAACGCAGAAAGGTGGGGAACAGTGACGCGAGATGAAAGAGGCGCGGCGGTAATTATCCTGCGAGTTATTCTCATCGCGGTGGCATTGTAAGAATCGCTGCCAGAACAGCAGCTGCTTGCGCGCGGTCGATTGCATTCCCGGCTCCAGTTCCTGCTCGCGTGTGGCAATGCGCTCACGCGCATCCTCGCGCGTGAAAAAGGCGAAAGAAAAAGCGGAAAGGAAGAGAGAGAGAGAGAGAGAGAGAGAGAGAGAGAGAGAGAACGCCCAGGTAGATGTGAGAAGAAAAGTCTGTTGCGCGGTAACATCAATCACTGCGTCACCGCTCACGCATGTACGTTCTCCACGATGTATGTATGCACACACAATCACGCGGAATGACCGCGTATTTACGGTATGTATAAGTATGCGCGCACACCTAATTTGTCGAGCATCGCGTCTCGTGTTTTGAGTTTTTTCTTTACGAGTAGCCCGATATATATTTTCCCCGCGGAGCAAAGCGGCGTCGACGTAATAACTCTTCCCGAACGAAACGACGAGATAATTTATCGTTAAGTCCCTCAACTCTCTTCTAATTATCATGTCGTATGCGTAGTTCATTTCGAGACCTGATGGCAAAGGGGAGATATCTTTTAATGGATTCTTGCTCATTACAATTGCAATGTCATTTGCGCATGATTAATTTTTATGTTAATTATTTCTTTTAAATAATTATTTTTATGATAAACAAAGAAAAGATATAAAGAAAAGTAGCAGTTGCTCCAACTGTTACGTTGTTAAGAAAACATTTACTTTGAATCCTCTTTATAAAAAAATTTATAAAGAAAAAAATGAAACTTATTATATATTTCAAGTTGGCTAATAATACATGGTTTATTTTATTACTTTCAATATTAAATGAGTATTCGTTGTCGCTGAAAAAATTCTGATTTACTTAATCCGCGTTAACCGATGGAAATTGGCGGTCATCAAGAGACGTTTTCTTGTTTCTCCGTTATGTTCGTCTGTTTGAGTAAAATCAAAAAATTGATGGTCCACAGTTTTCGGGCGGGTCCGGCTGAAAAACGATCGCTGGGGTGCGGCGAACGCCACAAGTCGCGCAACGCAATCTCAACGAAATCTTCCTCCGTTCATCCATCACTGTCGCCGACGGTTACCGTTCGCGACCCATGCACAGATATGGACAGCTTCTCTTCGTTTTGCGGATGGCAAAACAACGGACCGGCCGGTGCCAAAGCGGTATACGTACATTAATTATAAATGACGACTAAATGCAAATGCAGCCGCGGGCCGAAATGTGCATCTTTATCTTGACGAGCTACTTGAGAAAACGTATGATGACGTGTGTTAAAGACATTGAATCTCGATACCGTTATTTTTCAATATTGTAAACAGAGATTAAATAGATGTATATCTTTTATCACCGTTTACCTCTTCTTGATAAGGTTTTAGTTGTATAATTGCGATTAAAAGTATCAGCTAGAAGCTAATATTCTTGAGCTGTAAATCATAAACACCAACACATATAATAAATAAAATTAAAATAAGAGACTCTTATTAATAATAATATCAAGAAATTATTAATAATATCAAGAAAATAGAAAATAGAAAATAGAAGTATGTAAGAGTTAAATTTTAAAAATTGATATATATAATATAACTATTTAAAATATGTACATTTTTAATTAATTGCTATAAATTTGGTAACATTACATTACATATATAATAAACATATACATGGGTGCGTCACCAAATCTGGACAAATCGAACAATTTCTTTAAACAAATGTTTTTAATGAATGTTTTTAATGAAAAAATGTTTTTAATGAAAAATTAAATATTACAAAAAATCCATTTACTTGGCACTTGGGAGATCCCTGTAGAGCACAATTATTCGATATATCCCACATTAGCTTGAATGATAGCTTCTATTCTCGGTCTGAAGCGTTCGCACACACGTTGTAATGTAATGCTGTCCATACTGACGAATGCTGCCAATTGCGATCCTTAATGAGATCACATTGGGATGTCGCGACTTGATGCTTTCAATTACGCTCCATAGTAATCCAAGGGATTTAAATCTGGGCTATTGGGAGGTCAGAATGGGTCGAGGCGAGCAACTCGGCTTGCCCTGACAGCCTCAGAGAGTATCTGTCGTATCTTTAATGTGTACGATTTGTACGAAGGTCCTTCTCGGCAATTCGACGCATTGTTGGTTCGCTTACACCAACAATCGATGCTAATTTTCGTAACGATTGCCCATCCGAAAATGTTTGAGTCCTTTCAACGACGGCGAGGATCTTCGCGGTGCATTCTTTCGAGTGACTCTTCTTCGCTGGCATACTGAAACCTTCGTTGGACTATTCTAAAGCCGTATATTTTGCCACAATGTCATAAACGGTTGATCTCCAAAGAACCGAATTATTTCTGTTGTTGAGCGCTCAGCGCGAAGGCCTTCGATGCGCGACTCTTCGATTACTCCGCACTTGGTTTCAACATCACGACCATTTTGAGAATACTATGACTATTTACTAAAGCATTAGGCTTTCTCGGATGCTAACAACAACCTCTAGCGGAGGCACAATATAGCGCAAAATTGAAATTTGTCTGGATTTTGGTGACGCACCCTATGTATATACTACATATGTATATATATATATATATATATATATATATATATATCTTAAAAAAATTTCATAATATACTTTGAAATATTTTATATACTCTAAATTTTTGAAGTAAAGATTCTCGAAAAAGAGTAGCAAAATTTTCACTTTTTTTAAGTAAGATTCACTCAAAAGAATTTAAAGAGTACACTGAGAAAAATGGTCTTGTTAGAAACAGTAATTCTGGTAGAAAATAGACGAATCAAAATTTTCTTATATCTATTAGAATTTTCTTAAGATAATTAAAATTCTGATTAATATAATTATTATGGTAAAAATAAGAATTCTAGTAGATTTTACCAGAAATATTATATCAACCAGAATTCCGGTTATCTCAATTAGAATTCTAATAAATTTAACCAGAAATTTTTAATTCGTCCATTTTCAACCAAACATTTTTTTCTGTCCCTCTATATATTCCAAAAATATATATAAATTATTTCTTAATCTTTTTATCTGTTTTACTCTAATTTACGGCGCAATATTAATCCTACGAATGCTCATTACGCAATAAAAAAGACATGCATGTTGACCGGATTGAATGTTACAGATGTAATTTCATTCTGCCGAGGCACACATAAGATATATTACAGTCAAGCTGAATGCTGCCAAGCCCTTGCTAGGGGCGATCGAGATTCATGTTCGGTCAATGCGATGCCACTGCATTTCTCACGAGATGCACGCGCCGCGGCATCTTCGGCGCACGCGATGCATCCCCGTTAGCGACCGGTAATCAGCGGCTTTATATAAATTTGATAAAAAGTGAAAATCACCCAGCAGCAACTGTCGCGACAGCAGTAGTGATGGCTGACAAACGTAACCGTGGGTGGAGAACAGTCTTCGGAAAGGATGATTACCGGGTTAATTCCCTCCATTAGCCGGAAGATTGACCCATATCCTCGGGCTTTCGGAAAGGAGGAAGTCCGGGACCAGAGATGGGAGCCCGCGATTTTAAACTGCATTCCCTAAACGGCATTCTGACTCAGGGATACCTCGAGCGATAAGTCGTGATGCGCGTCCTTGATTGCCGATCGATCGACGTGCCGTTCGTTATAGCCTTACAAAGACGAGCATATAGTTTCGTTTATCGCATATGTTCAACGGTCAATCAATTAACATAATGTAATGTACGCTACACTAAGCTATCACAAACTTGTATCTCACTTTTACACGCTTTATTATTCATCCCTCTTAACTCATCTTAATATCTTCTCGTTACTGTCTTGAGTCTTGAATGCAACGAGAACACGTTATTAGCTCTCTTAAGAAATATTCTACGGGCAAGAAATTTGGCATCTTATATTTTAATCATCCGCAAGTATACAAAATTATTATATTTTACGTTATATGTACATGCACTTTACATCGTATCACGTAAAGCAGTGCGAATGAACGCACAATTCAGCAACAGCTCCCGTTAATAACATTCTCATCCTATATTATAATATAAATTTGTAAGGGGTAAAGAGAGAGTGTGTATTACGCAGATTAAAGCGTTATCAGCGCTTATCTAACACCCGAGAGCACCTCTTTGTCGATTACTGCGCACTTATTGTGGAAATGTAACCGACGGATATAAAGACATTGCCATTAATTGCGCATTAAGTATCGGGCTGCGAGCATACGCTATTAAGGAAACGTTATAGGGGCCCGGTTTGCCAGGTTTGCGAAACGGACCAATAAGATTGCACGTTCTTTCCCGCGGCGATCAATATACACGGCAGAAATTTCTCTGTAACGTGTACGAAAAGAACGAGATGAGTTGCCGATTATTGAAGCTAACGAACCGACTGGCTTTAACAAACTCGTATGTATCCAGAATCGATAAAAATTCGCGTATACCTGCGTGATGATCTTACGCGGATATTTTCGCGTAGTCAAAACTGTTGGCCCGAGGCGACGTGTCATATTTACGAGCATTGATGCGCGAACATGCTTACTAACTGGATAAGTAAAAATCGAGCGCTATCGTAATAAAACTGAGCGACGAAATCGGAAAAACAATCGCACGTCTGAAAGACTCGTAAAAATTTTGTTTCCAATCTCGTACAAAAGTACAACGGAAACAATACGAGCGAGTTACAAAAGTTTGCACATGAATGCATAAAGCTACATAATGTTAGACTTAGTATCAAATAAAGTGTAATTTTATCAAACGTAATAAAAATTATTTATACGAACAGAAGTTGATTGTGATGTTCCTATATTTTAATTATTGTAATTGAAATAATAACAGAATAGTAATGATGTAGTCTTTTGCTTCAATATCTTTTTTTTTTCTTAAAAAGTTATAATTTTGAGATATTTTAAAAAATGAGTAATTTATTATTATTCGCATAAGTTACAAAATATTATTAATTGTAATATACACTGAGAGAAAAACATTTGTATTTGTAACTCTAATTATATATTATTATAATTATGATTGTTACTGCTATAATAGTAATAACAGTAAACTGTGTATAGTTCTAGCAACAAATGTATATAGTTGGCAATCTAAAATGATTTTATGGTTATAATAACTATGATTATAATAATAATTATAATAATTATGATTATAATAATTATAGTTATTATAACCATAAAATAATTGAAATTACCATAAAAATGATTCAAGTGACTATAATTTTACAGTAATATTTTGGGACAATTATATTTTTTATAGTTACTACAATTTTACTATGTTTACTTTTATAGCTAAATACTGTTATTATTATTATAGTAGTAATAATCATAATTATAGTAATATATAATTATAATTACAAATACCAAACATTTTTCTCTCAATGTACAAATAAATACTTTCAAACAGCATCTTACAAGATAATATATCGATATACTTTTCACCAATCAAGATCAATTTTTTTTTAACAAGAAATTTAATCTCTTTCCATAGTTCTTTAAAAAAAAAATTTATTAAAAAATTCATAAACGAAAATGAGAAAATTATTTGGGTTTATATTTCATAGATATCTGATCATCATATAATTTTTATGACATGCGTGTATCCTTATACTTTTACGTAATCAAGCAACAGCCGGGTGCAAAGCTAGCACGCGCGTCGTGTCGTGTCGTATCGCGCCGTATCGCGACAGGCGCCTTAAACGTACGTTAATGAATTCCATCCACACCCCCGAGAAGTCGAGAACCAGCGACAGTAACGGCCACGTGTACGCATCGCTCCGTACACCGGTGTGCATATATGTATATGTACGGTGTATATATAATAATTCCGATTTCTCTTCTCTCGCGTGGTGTCGCGAAAAACGCTCGACACTTTCACGGCGCGCGGTGCATGTGCGTGCAGCTGTCTGCTGTCGCAGCAATATATGAGAGAGGTAGGTACTCGTTACACATTACATCCGATTCGCAGCGAGACGGAAGGGAGATTCCACTCGCGTGCTGCTGCAGGCAACGGGAAACACGGGCTCCGGTCTCTGCGGGGCTCCGCTCGAAGCCGCGCCGAACATCAATATTCTAAAGTCACTAGATCTATAAAGTATCGCAAACTCGCATCCATTTTCACGCGAAACGCGGTTATTTCGAATTTATTTGTATTACGTGCTTTATTTAGGAAAATGAAGCCAAGTAAATCAATGTAAATCAATGTTTTTAAATTGTAATTAGTTTATTTATGAACCAAAGAATATGTACGAATACTCAATTTATATGTTCTTTAGTTTAATACGAATTTATTTGTCGTAGAAGTTTTGTGCATAAAAGTGCACGAAGGATACGTGTAAGTACAGTTCAGAATTGTTCAGAAATATGAAAGTACACATCGCACGTGTGATCATCGCACTGAGCCTGAGCATTTTTAAGAGATTATTCGGCTGAGGCAAACGTGTTTTTGCCTTGGTCTGGATTATTTTTAAAAAATGGCTGACTACAATCGTGAATTTAGTCTAAATCATGTATAAATTTAGAGGGTTAGCGAGTGATATCATAACCTACATTCATTTCTTTATATCAAGATTTCATTTCCTCGTCTAACTAATCGTTGTCATACCGGAAAAAGAAGATATAACAACATGATAATAACATGATACTTTAACAACACGATATTGATGATAAACTGGAAAAAAAACTTTGAAGAAGTTTTTATTGTGTTAATATCAACATAATGATGATGAATTTGCGCCTTCAATCTCAAGAATGACACATGTGTTCGAAAATGTTTCGAAAAAATGTACGGTTAGGTTAGTTGCACCCAATTGACCCAATCCTAGTAGATCCTGGTGTACTTCAAATGTATTATGTGCACTTCGGCCATTTACGCGACATTTCTGAAATCAATTGCGATTTTATTCTAACTTTACGATATTCATTGTCTGTCCGAACGTTCTGTGTTTCGCGCGCACAATCCGTTTCATATAAATTATACATTAAAGATAATGGGTGTGGAAACTTAGAAGAAGGTAATAAATATTGGGTAAAAGAGCAGGAAAAAGTGTATATTCTGTGGTAAGGGAAAAGATAATTTAAAGTACTATGTAGAGGAATGTTCGGAAATAAGAGAAAGGTTTATTAAATTAGGAAAAGATAAGGAAGAGATCTTAAGGAAACTGTATATGATGAGGAGTTAGATGAGATGAAAGAGGAAATAATAAGGAAATTGAATGGAAAGAGAGGAAAGTAGCGAAAAGAATAAGGAAAGGAGTCAAAAGAGAACAGGGAGAAAATGCATAGGTAGAGAGAAGGGAGGGAGAAAAAATAAAGTGAACTAAGGAATAAGTAAATAAGAAAATAATAAATATAAATATATGATAATAATAATAGATGGTAATAAGACTATGATATAGAAATAGCGTATGTATGTATTGAACGAGATATAACATTAGAAGTAGATATAACTGAGAGAAAAAAACGAATAAAGCGAAAAGAAATAAAATGGGTAAAGAAGCGAAGTCAGAAGGTTTGACTAGAAAAGTAGAAAAGTAAAAGGATAAGCAAAAATTTTTATAATAATATATGTGTGATAATTTGCAGACGAGGTATGGATGTATGAAGAAGAAGAATTTATGTAAACCAAGTTCCCTTCTTGGCTGTAAATATGCTGTGAAGAATAAATTCTATTCTATTCTACATTAAAGATAATGTGTACATTCGTGTGCACGTGATTTTCCTCGAATCGCCACGCCGTTTCTACGATTTATGGAACGTCGCATCGCATCGCGTCGCGTCGCCCCCACAGATCTCCCAACCATCTGTATATGTTCGTTCTTGCGAATCACTCATGTCAATTAAGGCGTTGATAATTTTATTAATGATTAATTTACGAGCGTGACTCTGGCACATAAAAATTATACGAGCGATCATAGTATTAATAAACGTGCAAATTTAATGTTCGAATAACGCATTATCGATTTGCATTGGTTCAATAATTTCTCACTCTCGCATCGCCGCGTAAGTTTCACGAATCGTTAACATACCTTCCACGATACTATAATATAGAGAAGACTTTACTTCCGGCAATCATTTTACGACTCTTACGTGAAAGCACGTGTATACGTAATACGTAATATGTGTCGAATATAAATTCTCGAAAAGATAAATTTGATCATAGTTTTGCGCTCGCATTCATGGATTTTCTGTCTCGCTTTTCACCTTGTTTTGACAGATAGAAGAGCTTGTGTAGAAAAATATACGGGCTTTACGGTATATTTGCGATTATTTATGCTATTTATGCTGCGTATGTATACATCTCCTTTCTAAATTTATGAGTAGAAGCCTATAATACTTGATTTCTAGAAATCTCTTTATAAATTTTGAAATTTTACTATTTATATTTAATTCCTTCATTTCTTATTCGTAAGTTTGTATCGTTTTTCTTTATTCGTATAGTTTTCATATATTTTCGTTTTATGCATTGTTAGAAATGTAACCATATGAGTTTCCTTTACATGTAAATGAAGCTCGTGGTATGAACAAAATAAAAAATGTGAATGATTTAACTGAAAATTAAATTACAATAATTACTTAAATGAAATGAACGCGTATATTAAATTTTATAAATTTTCATGAAAAATACATTAAATTTTATGTATATGTACACAAATATACTTTTTAGTTAATAAATACATTAAATTTAATGTAATGTTATGAAATTAAATGCAAATGTGTAATTTAAAAGTTAATAAAATTTAAGAATATATTTATAGAACATATTTCTAACAGTGTATATTCCAATATTATAAATGGAGAAAAATGAAAATATCTTGTATAATTTATAAACTTCATAATATTTTCTTCGTGTACAAAATTACGTATCTTATAAATATAACATGTTACACGATTATTTCAAAGATGTGAATTCTACAATTTGTATTCCGCAAAACTAGGTCATAACAATTTTTTTTAATCATTTCTAATCATTTCTCGTTTTTCCCTTAAGTGCAAATTAGCATCCACCATTAGAGAAAAGAAAAAAGAAGCGCGTTTTTTTTTTCAGTCACTCTGACATTATCATTACTTATCGCCGATTCTCGATCTTTTTCGCGATGGCGCGGCAATCAAGCACGATGCACCGTTTCCGAGACTCGATATCATCGGCACTTTACAACGTACTTCACCATTCTTACATGTTTCTCGTATTACGAGTTTCACGGCACGCGCGAGTCCGGGCACGTAAACAGCATTAGCCTAATTGCGGAGTGGTGTTGATGTGCGCGAAGGCGATAAATCGTTGCGTCGTACGAATATAAAGGCGGCTTTACCTGGATAATGAGATTATCCCAATTATCAGCCATGCATATCTTGATATTATTACGAGAACACGCCGACGGCGCGTGATGACTCCGTTCGAAAAAACGGTTTTCTACTCTCCCCTTTTTTTTTCCTATCTTTCTCCCCCTTCATTCCCCCAAAAGAGAAAACGAGCCCGCAGCTATAAGAACGACGCGTACAACCGTGTTTCGGACGCTTTTAAGACGTGATCGGGCCGCCCGACGATAAGTGCAAATAATGTTGCAAACTCGAGATCGGGGATGGAGAAGGGCCGACGAATTGCACGAGGTGCGCGCGGAGGCAACCGAGGAGAAAATCTGCTCGGAGCTATGGAATCGCGTGCGGAGAGCGAGTGGCGTTCGCCGAATCGCCGCATGTGCTACGCATCGTGGTCGCGATGTGCAACTTCCCGGCCACCGCAGCATCTGCGAGCACGAGCTGCGAGCTGGGAGACACACATGGCCAGAAAATATTGTTCGACCAGTCCGACAAAATTGCGCAACGTCCGCGATAGCATCGACTCCCGACGTAACTCAAGGTAGCTATACGCGATTGCGAAATGGCATTAAGGACGTTCTCCAAAAAAAGTCCATTTTCTTTAGATTTTTCTGAAACTTATAATAAGCTTGTTTTAGTGTCCTGAATATATGTGCTTTAAAACTCAATACTCGGAGTGGGATTAAAAATCGAGATATTCCACTTCAAAGTTAAAACTCTTAAAATATATATATATACATATACACACACATATATATAATACACATATACACACATATATAATATGTATACATATTATAAAAAATTGTTAAAAAAAAAACTTTTTTTACAATGAATAAAAAGACCACTTTCGAATAAGCTTTAGATAGAGAGCTTATTCGAAAATGATCTTTTTATTCATTGTAAAAAAGTTTTTTTTAACAATTTTTTGAAACAATGAGATAAAACTTAATATCACAAGGAATAATATGAAATTTGTCTGAATATGGCTTCCGGTATTCGTTTTTAAGAAATCATTAAGCAAAGTAAAGTTGCTATTTTTTCAATCGGCGGCAGTAGCGAAGATGGGAGGCATTTCATATTGTATAAAAAAACTTGTATAAACACATTAACACTTATGGAATATCTTATACTATATAAAAGTGAAATAAATTTTCATAATGGTGAGCACTAATGTTCTCATTAGGTTAAGCATAACTGCAGTCGGAGAACGTCCTTAAATTCGTGTAACATATAATTCGCAATATGTATCGTAGGAGCATTTATTGCATATCCAAACTTTTTTTCTCTTTCTCTTGATG
>Ga0157363_1001389_pt1 | contig 20107 bp, 19 predicted proteins | sample AttsexASBM1_FD_111477 | JGI IMG/M metagenome (GOLD analysis project Ga0157363, IMG submission 111477) | Fungus gardens microbial communities from leaf cutter ant in Ribeirão Preto, State of São Paulo, Brazil - Atta sexdens ASBM1 | ecosystem: Host-associated > Fungi > Mycelium > Unclassified ... | reverse complement strand
GTTTTAAAATTCCGAAAGATTAGCAGAATGTCCGTTTGAAATCAGATATTCAACAGTGAGTGCTCTGACTGTACTCACCCATTCTGAAGGGGTCATATCCCATCGGCAAGGTGTAAACTCGCCGTTATAACGAGCGAGAATTACCTCATAGCCATCATCCTGATTTTCAATTTCATTCAGGTTAGCCAGAAGCTGCCGGAGACTGAAGGGGGTTGCAGTTTTCAGGTAATCATACAAAAGAGTAGAGAAATCACAATCCTCATCAATCAGATCACAGTCCTGACCAAAATTAATAATAATGACGGTGTCGAGTTCACATGGTTTAGAAGTATCAGTATCCATATCTGTCTCATGGGGCTGGGTAAGCGGTGACAATAAAATAAAGTTTGTTATTGAATTTTCTGGCTTTGATAATAACCCGAACAGTATGTGCCTGTCTGATCTCAGTTGAACCTTTATCTATATAAGTTCCTACTGCCCTTGAAAATTTTTTTTCCAAAGGTAACTTAGATTCAGGGAGCATATGGCCGATAGTTGTTTTTATTCTATGACTATTAGTGGAAAGTACATCAGTAATCAATTTTTCTGCTTCTTTGATATTACGGAAACTGCTCGCTCTGACTGGGGAAGAACCACCGGATAGTCTGGCTATCAGTTGTTCTGGTGTTTGTCCTACATGGCGGGCAATTGAATGCCCCAGCGAGCTACCTTCGTGTTCCAGTAAATTTATACGTCCTGCATAAACTGAAGCAACACGAACTGCCCCAGCCATAGACGCGAATGCAAAAGGTATAGCTAAATCAACGGTCACACCTACAACATATGCAATCTCAGTGTTGACACCCAGCCCCAGAAAGGCCTTGCGAGCCAGCTGTTCTGTAGCTGTTGTGTTTTTTTGACCAGTCAAAACCTGCTTTAGTGAAGCATTTATTGTGTCCAGGCTGTGTGTTCCAACGATAATACATCCAGCTTTAGTCATCATAGTTGGTTCGGGAACGATACATAAAATACCTGCACCAAATATCTCAACTATACCACTAACCATCCCTAAGCCGCCCCAAAGACGATTGCTAATTGTTTCGCCTCTGCTAACTGTGCTGTGATTAACGATAGCTGTTACTTGTACGGGAGATAATGCAAATGTCAAACCTTCATCTTGATCCATTTTAAATCCTTTTAATGATGAATGTCATTTTTAGCCTGAGTCACGTGGTGGGAATGGTAAAATTTGGTCACTTGCCAGAATACATTTACTGAGGCAGGGTTGATATTTTCTCAGCAGTCCCATAAATGTTTTGGCTATTTATACAACAGGACATATTTGGGTGATATAAGAAATATTCAGTGCGTGGGATTATTGAAATAAACTAATCTCAAAGGCCTGTTCGGGAATATTGAATCGCCAGAAATTTTTAAGATTAATATCAATGTGATAACTGTCATTTATCTAAAAATAGCAGCTATTATCAGCTTATTGATAATATTTTAAAAACAAAAGTCTTTTTGTGCTAACAATTAGTGTTGGGTTCGGCTTCAGGCGTGAGCATAATGATGTTGCAACGTGTTCCCCTGCATCACAATTCGTGCACAGTGCCGCGGGGAAACAGTGAGCAAATCACCTGCCGCTAAGCAGGTGATTTGTTGTCAGGCTTAGGGAAGAAACTTACTGACCATAGTATGAATTTTTGCCATGCTTGCGCAGGTAGTGTTTATCCAGCAGTTCCTGTTGCATATCACCCAGCCGTTCATTCAGCTGCTGTGAGAACAGGCCCATATAAGCGCACTCTTCCAGTACCACCGCAATATGGACGGCATCAGCTGCATCGGTTCCCCAGGCAAACGGGCCGTGTGAATGAACCAGTACCGCGGGAACTTCCATCGGATCCAAATGTTGCTGTTCAAAGGTTTCAATAATCACCTGTCCGGTCAGATATTCATATTCGCTACCAATCTCTTCCGGAGTCATCAGTCGGGTGCAGGGAATGCTGCCATAAAAATAATCTGCGTGAGTGGTTCCCCTGGCTGGCTGGCTGCGGCAAGCCTGAGACCAGATAGTGGCATGTCGTGAATGGGTATGCACAATACCGCCGATGTCACGGAAGTGCCGGTACAGAGCCAGATGGGTAGGTGTGTCAGACGACGGCTTCTTGCTGCCTTCAATTACATTACCGGTATCCAGACTGACCACCACCATATCCTGCGCCTTCATCGTCGTGTATTCCACGCCGGAAGGCTTGATCACCAAAAGCCCGTGTTCTCTGTCTACACCACTGACATTACCCCAGGTGAAGGTCACCAGTTTATGGGCGGGCAGATCGAGATTCGCGGTAAGTACCTGTTCTTTTAGTTATTCTAACATTGCAAACCTCCCTCGGTCATACGTTGTTCCAGCCACTGGCGGGCCTGAATAATTTCTCATACCGGCTCCTGAGCTTTCTCGGTCCACATTTCGATCAGGAATTCACCACGGTAATTCAGCTGATGCAGGGTACTGAATACTTCAGTGAAATCGATGCAGCCTTCACCAAAAGGCACGTCACGAAACTGACCAGGACTGCTGTTGGTGACCGGGTAAGTATCTTTCAGATGAATGGCGGCAATTTTATCCATCCCCAGGGAAAGCTCTGCCAGCACGTCATTGCCCCAGGCACTCAGATTGCCTACATCCGGGTAGACACCGAACCAGGGGGAAGCCATCAGTGATTCCCAGCTTTTCCACTTGGTAATGGAGTTCATAAACTCGGTATCCATGATTTCCACTGCCACCATCACCTGGCTGGCGGCCGCGATATCCACCGCCCACGACAATCCTTCAGCAAAATAATCGGTAGTGGCCTGATTACGGGGTTCGTAATAAACATCGTAGCCGGCAATCTGGATGGTTCTGATCCCAAGGTCTCTGGCCAGTCTGATGGCTTTTTGCATAATCTCGCGGGCTTGGCGGCGAATTTCTGGGTCATGGCTGCCAAACGTAAAACGGCGGGCAGTATAGGATTAGGGAAAAACGGCAATATGAGTCTTGGGAAATAACGACGCCAGTCCATCGAATGACAATCAACGCCAAAAGCCTCAACATATTTATCGACCAGTTCATAGACATCTTCAGCAACAGTCAGATATTTACCGGTGCTTAGTGATGAATCAATATCAAGCGCTTCGCAGCGTAATTCATCTCTGACAAAGTTAAGCACAGCATCATCGACAGTTGTCATATCCGGTCCTCAGGTTTAACCATAAGGTTATAGTGCGGGATTGTTCTGTGTGAAGTTACGAATTTAACCGTCCTGATCTTGTTTCCCTCTGGCTGACTGTGGATAAGAAGGTAGCATTCAGAATACGCTATTACCCATGTTCTCAGAGAAGATTATCAGGCAGCACACGGGCCATCATTGATCATTATCTGGTTGCTGGCTAAGAAATATTACCGTGGTTATCTCTTTTCCTGAATCATTCACGATAGTCCAATAACGCCTTAAATTATCCGGTACCTCCCCGCGAACAGGTTGTTCCAACCGGTTAAGGCCGCTTTGCACTGATGCGGCCACCGGTCTCTATCAGCCACAGGGTATCGGGAGTTCCCCCTCGTATAGCGAAGAGTCACTTCGCGCTAATTCATTTCGTTTCCCGCTGCTGGCAAGGGGATTGCATAGAAGATTGATGCCTGGCGGGAAGTAACGGCTGGCTTTTATCAGCCTGTGCGTTCCTGACAGAGTGATTTGGTTATAAGCGATGGCAATAACATATATTTTTTCATACTATGGCCGAAGGTGTTTTGCTTCGGATTTAGTCTTCCATTTTAAAAAATACCTCAAGTTAACAACCAGATAAAAATGAACATCGCTAAATTCTTGCCGGGGTAATTTCAGAACCCACCGGCTGCAACAGTCTCTTTTACAGGGGGAGTTTTATGAATGGTACGGAGTTGTTGCCACTGGTCGGTATACCGATCGTGGTCATTGGTTTTGCCATACGCTTTAATCCGCTGTTGGTCGTGGTGGTGGCAGGGCTGGCGACCGGCTTGCTCACCGGGATGGATTTCGGCACGTTGCTGGAAACCTTTGGCGAAAAATTCGTCAGCAGTCGCTCGCTGGCAGTGTTTATTTTGATTCTTCCGGTGATTGGGCTTCTGGAACACTACGGCCTGAGAGAGCGCGTTCAGTCCTGGGTCGCTCAGATGGCCAGCGCGACATCGGCGCGAATTCTGATGATCTACTTTGTCGCCAGAGAAGGTACGGCGGCGCTCGGTTTAATGTCAATCGGCGGCCATGCACAAACGGTTCGGCCTCTGCTGGCCCCCATGGCCGAAGGCGCTGCGCTGAACAAGTACGGTGAACTTCCTCAGACTATCCGTGACAAAATCAAAGCCCATGCCGCCGCCTGTGACAATATCGCGGTCTTTTTTGGTGAAGATATCTTTATCGCTTTTGGTGCGGTGTTACTGATTGATGCCTTCCTGAGGGAAAACGGCATAACCGGTGTCGAACCACTGCATATCGGTCTGTGGGCGATTCCGACAGCCATCGCGGCGTTGATTATCCATATGTCACGTTTATTGCGCCTTGATGCCAGTATTCACCGGGAAGTCATGGCCTGGAAAGCAACTCAGACACACGGGGAGACCAGCGAATGACCACCTTGATTACCATGAACCGTGTGTATTATCTGATTGGTTTTATCGTGATGTTACTGGTGGTGATGACATTACGCGATCGCGGTAACCCTAAACGCTTTACCACTGCACTGTTTTGGTTCCTGTTCGGCAGTATTTTCCTGTTCGGCGATCTGATGATACAGGAATTAGGTCACGCGCTGGCGTATCGCATTATTGGCGGCGCAGTTATCGTCATCGCTTTGCTGGCCGGCTTTGGCATGGTGGGTAAAGGGCATTATAAAACGTCTGGCGAGGCTGAACGGATTGCCTCTTCACAGCGGCTGAAAAACTGGCTTTTCTTACCGGCTGTGCTGATTCCTGTGGTCACGGTACTGGGTACCTTGTTTCTGAAGGGCGTGTCAGTCGGCGGGATATATCTGATTGATCAGCAACAACTCACACTGGCTGCCTTATGTGTGGCTTGTCTGGCCGCTATTTTTACTGGCTGGTGGCTGACCCGTGGCACACCGCTTGAAGCTGTCCGGCAATCGCGGCGCCTGATCGATACCATTGGCTGGGCAGTAATACTGCCACAGATGCTGGCGATGCTGGGGGGGGTATTTGTGGCAGCCAATACGGGGCATTCGGTTCAAAAGATCGTGAGCCTGTTTGTCAACCCGGATAACCGCTTTATGCTGGTGGTGATTTATTGTGTTGGCATGGCCCTCTTCACCATGATTATGGGGAATGCCTTTGCAGCTTTCCCGGTATTGAGTGCGGGGATAGCGTTGCCTTTCCTGATTACTATCCAACATGCTAATCCGGCGCCGCTGCTGACCATTGGGATGTATGCAGGTTATTGCGGAACATTAATGACGCCGATGGCGGCGAATTACAATATTGTTCCCGCCGCATTGCTGGAGCTGAAAGATAAATATCAGGTGATCAAAATACAGATCCCAACGGCAATCACCCTGCTGGTGGTTAACGTTTTCCTCATGTATTTTCTCGTGTTTCGATAATGCGGTAACAGATTAAGGAGTGGGTATGAAGTTAACTGAACAACAGGCGGAAGCCTTTGCACGGATGCCATTGCAGTATCTGCGCCAGCAATATCCAAACCACATTATGCATTTACTTAACGGGGATGCTGATGTTTTGTCTCCCCGGGAATTGCATCCGGTTTTCTATGGCTGTTATGACTGGCACTCTGCGGTTCATGGTTACTGGCTATTGCTTCGCAGTCTACGCCTCTATCCGGAGCTTAGCTGCCGGAAAGATATCATCATACTGTTTGATGAACACTTCACGCCGGACAATATTGCCCGGGAACTGGCCTATTTTAATGCACCTTCCCGTGCGTCGTTTGAACGCCCGTACGGATACGGATGGTTACTGGCGCTGGCACAGGAACTTAACAACTCATCTTTACCTCAGGCTGCTGAATGGGCCCGTTGCCTGGAACCATTGACCCGGAATATCCGTGACCGACTGATGGATTATCTGAGTAAATTAACCTACCCGATTCGGGTAGGGACTCATTTTAATACCGCGTTCGCTCTGATATTGGGACTGGATTATGCGAGCTCGCAGCATGACCAGACGCTTGAGCAGGCGATTCTGAATGCCGCAAACGGTTATTATCTCGCGGACATTAACTACCCGGCACATTATGAGCCCGCAGGGGATGAATATATTTCAGGGGCGCTGGTGGAAGCGTTGTTAATGAGTAAGGTGACAACTGACTTTGCTGGCTGGTTCGACAAATTCTTACCGAATCCAGGCGCGGTTTCCTCACTGATGAACCCGGCGGTGGTCAGTGATCGTACTGACCCTAAAATCGCTCATCTTGACGGGTTAAACCTGAGCAGGGCCTGGTGCATGAAACATATCTCTTATGCCTTACCCGAAGATCATCCCGCACAGGCTGAGTTAAAAGATGCCATACAGCGCCATCTTCAGGCCAGTGTGGGTCATGTGGTAGACAGTCATTATAGTGGCGGCCACTGGTTAGCCAGTTTTGCTTTGCTGGCACTGGAATAAATCGCCGGACAGTGGGTTGTTGGTTATTATGCCAGGCCTGAGCAATGCCCAGGCCTGCTGATAAAAGGAGTTTTCTCCTAACCGTCTGCAATTATACTGGCAGGACGACCCCGGGGTGATTCCACCAAGGGGGCTCCTGTATCTGAGACTTGATGTTATTCGCCGGAAAAATGGTCGGTAAGAAATACCGACCGATGTCTGCTGTTAACTGTTTTCGTTCTGCCTGCTCTGCTCATTATGCAAACCTTCATCGGTGCCTTTCCAGCCATGTAAACGTACATTGTTCAGATGTTGCTGGTCATCAATAATCAGAGAGCTGACCAGGTTATGGCCGTCTTTCAGCATACTGGCGCGGGTATCGAAATCGGTTTCACCTTCAGCCAGTTGCAGCATCATCTGGCTGTTGTACCGCCGGAAAATATCGGTCATCTCTTTCGCTTCATACGGACCTATACCCAGTTCCGTTAATGCCCGGCGGCTGATATTCAGGGCACTTTCGAAAACTTCACGTTCAGGAAACTCAACTCCGGCTTTATGCAGTGCAATAAAGTGTTCCACATCGCGGGCACGTGCCAGTTGTTTAAGATTCGGGAAGCTCTCTCTGGCCATTTCGGTCAGTGCCAGACTGTTCTGCGGATCATCAATCGCATTGATCAGTAGTTTAGCGCTGCCGGCACCGGCCGCTTCCAGCAGATCTTCACGGGTAGCATCACCGTAGTAAACCCGCATCCCCAGTTTGCGTAGTGTTTCGATATGGTCCGGGTCATGATCCAGAACTACGACATTGATTTTGGCTGCCAGCAGCATACGACCCGCAATCTGACCGAAACGACCGAAGCCGGCAATAATTACCGCCGGATTTTCGTCTTCTATTGTATCAGCCGGTAGATCATTACCCTGACCCCCTTTCTCTGTACGGGATACCAGCACCAGCAGCAATGGAGTCACCGCCATCGATAAGGCGGCCGCAAGGATCAGCGCCTTAGACCAGTTATCGTCCAGCACCTGTGCGCTGTGAGCGGCACCGAATACTACAAAGGCAAACTCACTGCCTTGTCCCAGCAACACCACATACCAGCGCCGTTGTAACCGTGAAATGCGGGTGATTTTTGCCACAATCCACAGAGAAACCATCTTAAAGACCAGAAAACCGACCAGCAGGATGATAATCCGCAGGGGATCGTGGATCAGGGTACCAAAGTCGATCGACATTCCAACGCCAATAAAGAACAGGCCCAGTAGTAAGCCTTTAAATGGCTGAATATCGCTTTCCAGCGCATGACGGTATTCGGAACTGGCCAGCAATACCCCGGCGAGAAATGCCCCCATCGCCATCGACAGCCCGGCGTGTTCCAGCAGGATGCCAAAGCCGAAGACTAAAAACAGGGCGATGGCACTGAACACTTCCCGCAGCCCGGAACGGGCGACAAAGCGCAGTAACGGACGGGTGACATAACGGCCCAGCAGCACGACGATCACCAGCGTGACAATCACTTTGACAGTAGAGATCAGCACGGAATGCAGATCCATTGAGCCGCCACCTCCGGCCAGCAACGGGATCATGGCGACTAACGGAATAGCGGCAATGTCCTGGAACAGTAACACCGAAAATGCGGAGCGGCCCACCGGGGAGATAGTCAGGTTACGTTCTGCCATGGCGGCCATAGCGATGGCGGTGGAGGAGAGCGCCAGCGTCAGCCCCACCAGAATAGCCACCGGCCAGCCCAGCCCCAGCAGATGACACAGCACCGCCAGGAAGCCCCCGCAGATCACCATCTGCAGGCTGCCACTGCCGAACACCTGGCGGCGGATACTCCATAGCCGTTTCGGGTCCATCTCCAGACCGATAATAAACAGCATCAGAACCACACCGATTTCAGCGAAGTTAAGGATGCTTTCCACATCAGAGACCAGTCGTAGCCCCCAGGGGCCGATAATACAGCCGGCAATCAGATAACCCAGTACCGAACCCAGCCCGAGCCGTACGGCTATTGGCACAATTAATGCCGCGGATCCCAGATAAATCAGGACCTCGAGCATATTCTGACTATCCATGATTCTGCTCCTTCCACGCTTCCAGACGATTCCGGTACTGTACTGCCTGCTGTTTCAAATCGTTATCATCACTGATAAACGCATTGTGCATGGTAAAGGGGGGGAGCCATTTCATGCCGCAGTACAGGGCGGTGGCTTGTATCGGTTGTGCCAGTACCGCGAAGCCCGGGTGATCCCCGAGACTGAAATGGTTGAGATTTCCTCCGGTAGTCACTGCCCACATCAGCGATTTTCCCTGTAACTGACGGCCGTTATGACCATAAGCCCAGCCATGAGTCAGCACTTTATCCAGCCATAATTTCAGCAATGGTGGCATGCTGTACCACTGCATCGGATGTTGCAGAATCACCAGGCTGGCTTCAGATAACAGCTGTTGTTCGCGGGCAATATCGATCGCGAAATCCGGGTAGTTATCGTACAGCGAATGAATCTTTACGTAGGGCAGATTTCTGACCTGTTCCAGCATAAAGCGGTTCGCGTGCGAGTAGCCCGGATAAGGATGTGCATAGATAATCAGAATCACAAAAATCCCCATTGGAAAAAAGATATCAAAAAGAAAACCAGTAAGTTTTACTACAATATAGCCAGATTTAACTTCAGCGGTGACTAAAATTCAGGGTGACGGAAAATATTGCCGTCACTGCGTCACAGCCCGTTGCAAGGACAGGAAAGCGGACACCATCAGGACAGGGACTGAAGCCCTGCACGGACAGCCACAGAAGATGATGTCCGTGTTCAATGACAGACGAAATTGCCAGGATAATTAATTATTCTCAGCCAGATGATTTATTTCGGAGTTGACAATAACTCATGAGATTTTCGGGCAGCTCCGGGCGGGAACGGATAATCAGATTCAGGTTATTTTCTGACAGTCACATCCCTCTGCCATCACTGTAACATTCACTGGCAGTGATATACACCCGAATAACAGAACGAATATATTTCATCCCTGGCAATGATTTCCGGGAAAATTAGTCTGCACACCAGCCGGAAAAAGCCACTTCTACTGTAAATTAATGTAAATTACGCGAAGATATTAAGAATTCGTTAATTTGCTATTCATTTTTCTTAGGTATTTACGCTATAAATTTCTTATCCCCGTTGACTCCCGAGAAATCTGCCGATGATCAATTCTGCGCCCGTTAAAATTATCGCCTGTCTGTTGTTTTGTGCTCTGGCAGGTTGTTCATCGAAACCCCGGCAAACCGTCACTGTGGCGGCCGACACTCAAAACGGTCAGCAGCCGGATCTTATCCCCGTGATAGCCGCGTTACATGACCAGATGCATTCGTGGGAGGGCACCAAATATCAGTGGGGCGGAACACAACTGACTGGCGTGGATTGTTCCGGCTTTGTCTGGCGTACCCTGAAAGACCGTTTTAATATCCCGATGGAACGTGTCACTACCAAAGAATTAATCAATATGGGTAAACCTGTCGCCCAGGCCAATTTATTACCCGGGGATCTGGTCTTTTTCCGGATTAAAAATGAATTACATGTGGGCTTCTATGACACCGACAGACATTTCCTTCATGCCTCCGTCAGCCGGGGCGTTGTTCGTTCCTCACTGAATAATCCTTACTGGAAATCAGTCTATCTTGAAGCTCGCCGTCTGCCTCGCGAATACAATTCTCAAATCAGTTTTAATTACGGGAATAAAATGGGCTGATATTGCCACCGGCAGAAAATAACTGCCGGCAGCGAGATATTGTTACGAATCAACCGGCCAGTTGCTGCATAATCCGGATAAATTCCTGTTTCAGGAATTCGTCATCCTGATGACGGCCTTCCTGAATCACCCAGCGTCCTCCGGTCATCACATGCCGGACCGGATTGGTCGCACAGGCAAAAATCCAACGGTTCAGCAGCATGTTGTCTTCCGCTGTGGCAATAAAAGGATCTTCGTGGTTTAGTACCAGTAAGTCAGCACGATAACCGACTTCAATCCGGCCAGTTTGTTGACCAAGAGCCTGTGATCCGCCCTGCAATGCCCCTTGGTAAAGCACATTGCCGATGAAGGGCTGTTGTGGAGTGGCCAGTCGGTTGCGCCGCTGGTGCTGTAATCGTTGTCCATATTCAAACCAGCGTAAATCTTCGCTGACACTAACACTGATATGGCTGTCCGAACCAATGCCCCACACACCGTCCCGTGCAATGTATCTCTGGCCCGGGAAAATGCCGTCTCCCAGATTGGCTTCTGTTGTCAGGCACAGTCCGGCCACCGCTCGTGAATCTGCGATGGTATCGGTTTCACGGTCCGTCAGATGGGTTGCGTGGATCAGGCACCAGTGCTTATCAACCTGAAAATGGTTATACAGCCATTCCACCGGGCGCTGGCCACTCCAGCTCAGGCAGTCATCAACCTCTTTTTGTTGCTCAGCAATATGAATATGAATCGGTTGAGGGTGAGAAGTGGCGGCCAGTACTTCCGTAATTTGTTCCGGGGTTACTGCCCGAAGTGAATGGAAGCAGATGCCGGTACACTGCATCGGAATCGCGGCTAATTTTTGACTCAGCTTGTCATGAAGTGACAGGTAGCTTTCGGTATCATGAATAAAACGTTTCTGGCCCGGTGATGCTGTCTGGCCGCCGAATCCGGCATAACTGTAAAGAACCGGCAGCAGTGTCAGGCCAATTCCTGCCTGACGAGCGGCTTCAGAAATACGCAGAGCCATCTCTTCATGACGTGGATACCGGTTACCCAGAAGATCGTGATGCAGATAATGGAACTCGGCCACGGACGTATAACCCGCTTTGAGCATTTCGGTATACAAATAACGGGCAATAATTTCGGTTTGTTGAGGAGTAATCTTTGCCACCAGACGGTACATGAGATCACGCCAACTCCAGAAACTATCGGCAGGGTCTGCGGCGACTTCGGTCAGTCCCGCCATTGCACGCTGGAAAGCATGAGAATGCAGGTTAGGCATGCCTGGCACCACTACCTCACCCAACGGGTTTCCTTCCGGCTGCGCATCCGGGGTGACAGAGGCGATATCACCATTATCAGAAACCGTAATCCGGACGTTTTTTGCCCAGCCCTCGGGAAGTAATGCTTTTTTTGCAAACCAGACAGCCATCTTCTGTCCCTTCGGATTAATTTGTATATACATGTACTTATATATACATCTAATTAGGCATGGAGTAAACTGCGTTTGTTACTACATTGAGGATTGATAAATGGAACAGTCAGATCAGGGAAAAATTCTCCTGAGGGATGAACAGCCGGGTGTTCCTGCTCCTTTCTATGAGCGGGTAAAGGCTATGATCAAGACTAAAATTCATAGCGGTACATGGCCGGTCAATTTTCGGGTGCCTTCTGAGAGCGAACTGGTCAATTTATTTGGTTACAGCCGGATGACTATCAACCGGGCATTGCGTGAACTCACTTCTGAAGGGCTGCTGGTCCGAATGCAGGGGGTGGGGACCTTTGTAGCCGAAATCCGTGGTCAGTCGGCTCTGCTGGAAATTAATAATATCGCCGATGAGATTACCAGCAGAGGTCATCGTCATCATTCCAGAGTCTTCCGTCTGACAGAAATCGCGGCTGATGCCCAGCAGGCGTTGAGTTTTGAAATGCAAAAAGGAAGCCGCCTGTACCATTCTCTGATCTGTCACTATGAAAATGGCGTTCCGGTGATGTTGGAAGACCGGTTGGTCAACAGCCAGGTGGTTCCTGACTATTTACAGCAGGACTTTACCCGAATTACCCCGAATGCCTATCTTTCCTCAATTGCCCCTATTGTTGAGGGTGAACATGTTATCGAAGCGATTAATGTCAGTCGTACCGAGAGCACTTATCTTGAGATAGACGAAATTACTCCTTGTCTGCTGGTGAACCGTCGTACCTGGACCGGGCATCAGGAGAAAAAAATCGTGACCAGCGTCAGGTTGGTATATCCGGGGCCACGTTATCGACTGGAAGGGAGCATGCGTAAATGATCCGCGTACTGCGCTTTCAGGATGTGACTGTGATGCCATGGAAAAATGGCCAGGGAGAAACCCGGGAAATCTGTAAGTCCGGAGAACCGCAAGGAGAATATGATTGGCGAATTTCTGTGGCTACGATCAGCCAGTCCGGGCCGTTTTCCCGCTTCGACGGCTATCTGCGTAATATCAGTGTGCTGGAAGGCGGAGGAATGCATCTGGAAATTGACGGTCAGCCCGGGGCGCTTATCCGGCCATTTTGTGCCACCGATTTTTCAGGAACATCGCAGGTTTATTGCCGGGTGATTGACGGGCCTTTGCTGGATTTTAATGTGATTTACCGCGCAGACAGATTTCGGGCAACCGTTAACTGGAGCGATCTGGCTGAATGGCACTATGAAGGCGGAACCCGGTTATTGCTGAATGCCGGTGCCAGCCTGAAGGTACACTGCGGCGGAGAGCAGTTTTTACTGCAGCGCTATGACTGTCTGTTGAGCGACGGTGAAGAGGTATTGACGGTCAGCGATTTCCCCGGCACATCCTTTGCCAGGGTTACGCTGTCTGAAATCAGCCACAGTCAGTAAAAATCAGTTACTGGCTGCTCAGATCCGTGAGTAGCCGGGCCAGTGTTCCTTCACGAATAAGACCACGGACAGCCTGCATATCCGGATAAACCGCGGTGTCCTGTTGCCGGAAAGGAACCTGTTTCCGGACCAGTGCCAGAGTGGCTTCACTGCCAACCGATGCTTTAAGTGGGCGGTGGAACTCCAGAGCCTGACAACCACAAAGTAACTCGATTCCAATAATATCCTCCGCATTCTCAACCGCTTTTAATGCTTTCCTCGCGGCAGATACTCCCATGCTGATATGGTCTTCCTGACCGGCACAGGTAGAAACGGTATGAATGCTGGCAGGACCTGCGAGACTGCGATTATCCCCGGCCAGCGCCGCTGCGACATAGGGTGGGATCATCATGCCTGAAATCCCACTGCCCGGAGGCACCAGAAAGGCAGGTAATCCACTGAGCTGCGTATTAGTTATCCTGTCTGAACGTGCCTGAGAGGCGGTGCTGAGCTGGGCGATAGCAATAGCCAGAGCATCGAGAGCCAAAGCGACAGGTGCTCCGTGCCCGTTACCGCCAGGCAGGGTAATCAACTGCTGATCTTCAATCACAAATAACGGATTATCTGTCACACTGTTCAGTTCCCGGGTCAGTACCTGCGCACAGTTTTCCAGCTGATCGCGAACTGCACCGTGAATCTGCGGTATGCAGCGCAGGCTAAGAGCGTCCTGCACACGATGATTTTTCCAGGTTTCAAGAATCTCACTGTCGCGCAGTAAAGACCGCATAATTCGGGCGGTTTCCTGCTGACCCGGGTGCGGGCGTAACTGATGAAGCCTGGCATCATAGCCCCGGGTGTTACCACACAGGGCTTCCAGACAGATCCCGCCCGCCATATCGGCTACCGGCAATAATCGCCGGAAATCGGCTATCACCAGACAACCGAGCGCGGTGATTTCGTAGGTACCGCCAATCAGCGCATGTCCTTCACGGGGACCTGGCTTAACGACAGACATCCCTGCCTGCTGTAATGCTTGCGCAGAGGGCAGTAACTGCCCCTGATACCAGCATTTTCCTTCTCCAAAAACCGACAGCCCAATGTGGGCGGTGGCAATCAGATAGCCAACAGATCCCCCTGAAGGTGACCAGGGGATAACCTGACGGTTAAGCATTTCGGCCAGCCTGATTGCCAGTGAAGAGCTGACCCCGCTGTACCCTTGCAGTAACGATTTCAGCGTGACCGCCATCATAGCCCGGGTTTCTCGAATCGAAAGGTCCGCTCCGGTACCGCAGGCATGGCTGCGTAGCATATTGATCTGCGATCCGGAGATTTGATCGGCCGTGAGCCGGGTACTTACCAGTGAACCGACTCCGGTTGTCAGCCCGTAAATCACTTGTCCCTGATCGATAGCGTTACGGACATAGTGATGAACCCTGTCCATGTTCTGCAGGGCATCGGCAGCCAGGCTGACAGATGCCCCGTCAGCGATTTGTACGATTTCATCAATCGATGACTGCCGGGTTCCCAGAGTGATCGTCGTGGCAGAAGAGATACTCATGCGGATTCGCCTTTATTTGCTCATGCCATGTTTTACCAGCCACTGGTGGGCGACATCATCAATACTGGTGAACTCTGCCAGCTGTTCATTCATATCAATCAGGTCGTCGGTGGTTAGTTTGGCGGAAACTTCATTCAGAGTGGCTTCAGTCGTACTGTCAACGGCAGAGGTTGCCACAATTGGTACCACATTCTGGGCCGCAAACAGATGATTAGGATCTTCAAGCACCACTAAATGGTTCTTTTTAATATCCGGTGAGGTGGAGAGAATATCAGCCGCCTGAATCTGATTATTTTTCAGGGCGGTCAGGGTCAGAGGACCACCGACATCCAGCACTTTAAAATCTTTGAATTTAAGCTGATAAACTTGCTGCAGGCCAGGAAGCCCTTCATGACGGGTTTTCCATTCTGCCGGTCCGCCGAGAATCAGCTGTCCGGCAATCGGTTTTAAGTCACTGATAGATTTCAGATGATATTTCTCAGCGGTTTTCTGAGTGACCGCCAATACATCCCGGTCTTCTGCCGGTGAAATATTGAGCATTTTTAAGCCGGCAGGCAGTTTTGCGGCCAGGGCTTTTGCCACTTCATCACTGCTGTGGGCATTATTTTTCGCATCCAGATAGCTCAGCAGTGCACCGCTGTATTCCGGAATAACATTAATCGAGCCATCCCGCAGCGCAGGAATGTAGACTTCGCGACTGCCGATATTCAGTTTAGTGTCGACCGGAATATTTTTGGCTTTTAAGGCCCCGGCGTAAATGGTTCCGAGTAACTGACTTTCCGGAAAGTCAGCAGAACCAATGATCACTTTAGAAGCCGCCCATGCCCCGCTGGTGGCCGATAGCAGCAGAGCAGAAAGGAGCGTCAGGGCACTGTTTTTCATCTTCATCTTGATATCCTTGGCGCACTATGCGCGGTTATTGGGTTTTCAAACGGCGGGTAATACCGGGAGACACCACATACTTTTCTCCCAGAGCAAATAACACATCGATAATCAAAGCCAGCAGGGCTATTAATATCGCCCCGGCTACCATCTGGTTAAAATCATTGGCGGCGCGACCATCAATAATTAGACGGCCCAATCCCCCTAACGATACATAGGCTGCAATCGTGGCAGTAGAGATAATTTGCAGAGTAGCGCTGCGAATACCAGACAGGATCAGTGGCAGTGCACAGGGTAGTTCAACCTGCAGCAGTATCTGGCGTGGGGTGAGACCAATACCAATGGCTGCATCTCTGACACTGGGTTCGACAGCACGGATTCCGGCATGAACACCCAGCGCCACCGGAGGCAGGGCCAGTACCACAAGAACCAGAATACAAGGCACGACAAATGCCATGTCTGATTCAAAAGATCCTGACAGTAATATCACCAGCAGAATAATCAGCCCGAAAGAAGGCAGCGAACGCAGTGCATTGGTTGAGCCGATCAGTAAGGCTTCACCTTTACCGGTATGGCCGGTATAGCATCCCACCGGAAAGGCGATGAGCACCGCTATCAGCAGCGAGACGGCACTGTAGCCAATATGCTGAGCCAGCAGTGGCAGAATACCGTCGTCCCCGATCCAGTGGGCAGGATTAAAAAACCAGTCAATCATGATTATCCTCTCAGGGGTTGCCAGTGGCTGAGCCGGCGGGTGGTCAGCACCACCAGTCGATCCAAAATCAATGCCAGTAATATGCTCAGTACAATGCCGGCAATAATGGGGGTGAGGAACTGCAACTGGAATCCCTGGGTAAACAGTGAGCCCAGTTGCGGGGTACCGATTAATGCAGCGACAGAAACGATGCTGACGTTAGAAACAATAGCGACCCGCATACCGGCACCGATGACCGGTACTGCCAGTGGCAGGTTGACATGGAAAAACTGCTGTACCGGTGTGAAACCGATCGCCGAGGCGGCCTGTCGGGTATCCGGCGATACCGAATCCAGCCCGTCACTAACAATTCTGACCAGTAACGCAAAGCTATAAATGGTCAGAGCGACCAGTACGTTGACAGGATCAAGAATCCTGGTGCCAAGCAGCGGTGGTAATAAGACAAACAGGGCCAGCGACGGGATGGTGTAAAGTAACCCGAATATATTGATAATAAATGATTTTAATGTCGATAACCGGTTGATACCCCAGCCAACAGGAATCGCCAGTATCAGACCCACTATCACCGGGACAATGGATAAATAACTATGCCACAGCAGCAGTTGCAGGATGGTGTCGTGTTGATTCCACAGCCAGTCGAATCTCATACCACCTCCGCCGGGATGCTTTTGCACCTGTTCAGGACTTCATCCAGCGCAATACTGCCGAGGGGCTGGTGCTGGTCATTCACCATCACGGCACGGTGGCAGGGGGAACTGAGCGCGGCATCCAGCAGATGCCGAAGTGAGCCCGAAACGTGGCAGAAGGTTGCCCCCAGATTGATATATTGCGCGTCTGCGGCGGTGACCTGCTGACGGGTATCAAACCAGCCCAGCGCTTTTCCTTCATGAGTCACTAAAACCCAGGGGTCAATAGCGACCTGACGAGCCTGTGCCAGGAGACTTCCCAGTTCAACTGAAGGTTCATCACGCAACGGCAGGTTGCTGCCAGCATCACGGAAACTGAGTTTACGGTAGCCCCGGTCCCGGCCAATAAAGTCGGCGACAAACGGGTTTTGTGGCGTATTCAGCAACTCTCCCGGGGTTGCTATCTGGGCCAGACGACCTCCGGGACGCAATACCGCCACCTGATCCCCGAGTTTCATCGCCTCATCGATATCGTGGGTCACCATAATTATGGTTTTACTGACTGCCCGCTGAATCCTTAGAAACTCATCCTGCAATTGCTCACGGACTACAGGGTCCACGGCGCTGAAGGGTTCATCCATCAGCATAAATTCCGGGTCTGCAGCCAGAGCTCTGGCAACACCCACTCGCTGCTGTTGACCGCCGGACAATTGCCAGGGATAGCGTTTGGACATTGAATTATCCAGACCGACCACTTCCAGCAATTCTGCGGCTCGTTGCCGGGCTTTGGTTTTGGCTACGCCGCACAGGATGGCGGTGGTCGCTATATTGTCGAGGATGTTTTTATGCGGAAACAGCCCTGCGTTCTGAATGACATAGCCGATACGGCGGCGTAACTGGACAACATCCATTTGTTCGGTAGCCTCACCATTCAGCAGAATCTGTCCGGTAGAGGGTTCAACCAGGCGGTTGATCATACGTAATGAGGTGGTTTTACCGCAGCCACTCGGGCCAACCAGTACCGTAATTTTTCCGCCCTGAGCTTCAAGATTTAGCCCGTCGACGACAACTGCCCCGTTACCATAGTGTTTGGTTACATTCCGGAAGGTAATCATCTTGATGTTCCATGGTGTTGGTGAATGACTCGCTGTAACAGGACAGCGGATAGATGCTGTTGATGTATATCCTTGTATGTACAACTAGCAATCTTTATGCCATCTGACGTTTTTGCTGTGAGGTGTTTGGTGTTATTATGTTGTTTTTAAAGGTTTAATTTTATTTCATTTGAAATGAATTAAGAATCAAAAGGAAAAGTTATCCGGTTCTGTTTTAAATTTTAGCCTGAAAGATCGCGAATTCTTTCCCGGATATGCACTTTACTGGTGCGTTCAGAGCGGTATTTTGCACCACAACTGATCTTTTTATGATTTACTTTCTGTTTATTATCCGGTCTTAATTAAAGTGGATGTAGTTATCCTAATGAAAAATAAAAAGGTTTTCCTCTTTTCGTCAACCTGGCATCAAATATGCTTATCATGTATATACAAGTAAAGTTCGGTATACACCCCCTCCCTGCCAGTGATCGCAGGTACTATTTAAGAAGGTAAGGCGCATGACTAAGCAAACAACCCGTTTTCGTGATGTTGAAATTCGTTCTCCGCGTGGTAATACGCTGAATGCTAAAAGCTGGCTGACAGAAGCTCCGCTACGGATGTTAATGAATAATCTGGATCCTGAAGTGGCAGAAAACCCGAAAGAGCTGGTGGTTTACGGTGGTATAGGGCGTGCAGCCAGAAACTGGGAGTGCTATGACAAAATCGTCTCGACACTTAAACAGCTTGAAGATGATGAAACCTTGTTGGTGCAGTCAGGTAAACCGGTGGGGGTATTTAAAACTCACAGCAATGCCCCGCGTGTGTTAATTGCTAACTCTAACCTGGTCCCACACTGGGCCACCTGGGAGCACTTTAATGAACTGGATGCCAAAGGACTGGCGATGTACGGACAGATGACTGCTGGTTCATGGATCTACATCGGCAGTCAGGGGATTGTACAGGGGACTTACGAGACTTTTGTTGAAGCGGGCCGTCAGCATTATGAGGGATCTTTGCGCGGTCGCTGGGTGTTAACGGCAGGGCTGGGCGGTATGGGGGGAGCTCAGCCATTAGCTGCTACCTTAGCCGGAGCCTGCTCACTGAATATTGAGTGCCAGCAGTCCCGTATCGATTTTCGTCTGCGTACCGGGTATGTGGATGAGCAGGCCAGCTCGCTGGATGATGCGCTGGAACGCCTGAAAAATTACACCGCCAAAGGTGAGGCGATTTCTATTGCTTTACATGGCAATGCGGCAGAGATACTCCCGGAACTGGTACGTCGTGGAGTACGTCCGGATATGGTAACGGACCAGACCAGTGCCCATGATCCGTTAAACGGCTATCTGCCGGTAGGCTGGGACTGGGAAACCTATCGCGCGAAAGCAGAAACAGAACCGGCCGCCGTCATTCTCGCTGCCAAAAACTCCATGGCTCAGCATGTGCGTGCGATGCTGGATTTTCAGAAACAGGGTATTCCGGTCTTTGACTACGGCAATAATATCCGCCAGATGGCGATGGAAATGGGCGTGGAAAATGCCTTCGATTTCCCGGGCTTTGTTCCCGCGTACATTCGTCCGTTGTTCTGTCGTGGGATTGGACCTTTCCGCTGGGCAGCACTGTCAGGGTCTCCGGAAGATATTTACCGTACCGATGCCAAAGTGAAAGAGCTGATTGCTGATGATGAGCATCTGCACCGCTGGCTGGATATGGCCCGCGAACGTATCAGCTTCCAGGGGTTACCTGCCCGTATCTGCTGGGTTGGTCTGGGTCAGCGTGCCCGTCTCGGCCTGGCATTTAATGAAATGGTTCGCAGTGGTGAACTCTCAGCACCTATAGTGATCGGCCGCGACCATCTGGACTCAGGATCCGTTGCCAGCCCGAACCGCGAAACAGAATCGATGAAAGATGGTTCCGATGCGGTATCGGACTGGCCGTTGCTCAATGCCCTGCTTAACACTGCCAGCGGCGCAACCTGGGTCTCTTTGCACCATGGTGGTGGGGTAGGTATGGGCTTCTCCCAGCACTCCGGAATGGTCATTGTTTGTGATGGCAC
>Ga0157363_1001388_pt1 | contig 20107 bp, 6 predicted proteins | sample AttsexASBM1_FD_111477 | JGI IMG/M metagenome (GOLD analysis project Ga0157363, IMG submission 111477) | Fungus gardens microbial communities from leaf cutter ant in Ribeirão Preto, State of São Paulo, Brazil - Atta sexdens ASBM1 | ecosystem: Host-associated > Fungi > Mycelium > Unclassified ... | reverse complement strand
TAGTCATAATGCACGAATATTTAGAAAGAAAACGCGTGTCTTGAACGTGCCTCGATACTCTTATTCTGGCTAGGCATTTATGACGCCGTACGTAAGTATATGCAAAGCAAACGTCTCATATGTTTGGGATCGATTTCTTTTTTTTCAAGAGGCCCTTCCGGTAGATCGTGCCGTTATTTTACACTCAATGAATTCGTTTCTAAAACCGGTCGGAATGCGCTCGGAAAAAATCGCGAAGAAAGCAGAAAAATCGCGCGGCGTGTCCGACACGCGATATTCCGTAATGTAAATTACATAGATACGCTCGCGGCGCGTAATCAAAATCATGTCAGTAGCACGAAGACCTGATCAATTCGCATTCAAAAATCATTATGCAGTTCAGGAATTAACGAATTCTTAGCGTTCCTTATATTAGCATTCACTCCGACGATGATATCATCATATTGATGATATCATTGTGCAAACTTTAATTGCATCGATTATATTGAGAAGCATGTTAGCGATAATATCGAGATGTATGATAGCAATCTTCAGTACGTTCCAATCACTCGAAATATTTTTCCGGGATTATCGATGACGGCATGGTAATATTATGATTAAAATTCAATGCGTTAAATCACAATTCATATAGTCATCACTACAGATTTTACTCAATTTTTATTACCACATACCCTTATTTCTCGCATAGTTACTTGTGCAATCCATCAATCATCATTTTTGTCTGGCAACTTGCGATCTCGTAAGACTAGATAATCACAACCGAGTCATTTGTTAGAAATTGCTGTATGCTACTTGATGCGATTCACAGTTCGTTAGCTCTGGTCGCACTCCAAAAGTTTCCTCGATTAGCAGACGACATGCGATGACATCTACTACAGATTTTAACGATGGTAATCGTCGGTAATAATCATATATAATTAATCATGATGAGATTAATAGAACAATATAATAATTTTAATGGCATTTTTGTTTGCAGTAATTACCTAAAATTATTAATGGCAAACAATTATTAATTTAACATTAATAATCGCTTTCTGATTCTATATGTCAGATCTAAATTATAACTGTAAACTATAACCGTGAAAATATAATAAATTCAATTTTACACAAGTAACTAATAAAATTTGTTTTCTTTTAAATGTTTCTTAATTATATTTATTATTTACTTTATAGTTTATTAAAATAATTTATTTAAAAATTAATTATCATTTATTAATATCTTTAAAGTAATTTATTATTTTATTAGAACCAAATACTGAAATCGCAAAAAATCAATTAATAAAAAAAGAATTATCCTTTTTGTTTAATTTATATGTGTGTGAATTACGCTCCCGTCAATTTGCGGATATAAAATAGATTAAGACAGTATGTATGCCACTTTCCGTGTCCACAATTAGAAGGTCGACTACATTCACTTGGAGTACCATGTCACTCTACACTTCAAATTCTTGCGAATTAATCGCGTTATTAAACCAATCTAAAACTCTATTTACAATTATAATATTCCTAAGATCTAAATTAACATCGTATATACTTGGCTAAAGCAAATTAAACTCTTTTATCTTAATAGGCTTATAATAATTATTAAGATTTAAATTATTATTATCTAACTTTTTTAAAATAGTTAGCAACTTTTTTCGATATATCAGAATAAACAGATATATATTGTACGAATATATAAATAGATAAAAACGATAGTTAGTTTTAGTGAAAGTTGTCTTTACATGTGAAATGATTCATGTTCAGCGAATTATTACTGGAGCTATGATTTAACTTTAAAATCTAAATGTTACATATTTGTTTAAGTAAAAATCAAGTAAAAATTAAAAATCAATGTAAAATATCATGTAAAAATTACGATCGGATATTACGTGATTACTGACATTTTATTCCTTCGTTTAACCATTCATGCGATAGAAATATCACAAAATAGAGTATTAACGCAATTTCACGTACGATAAATGAAGTGGAAATGAAACGGAAAACTGTATGAAAGTAGATATTGGAACAACAACCAATGTATTATTCCGATGCAATAATACGTGTCATTCGCATCTCTGGTCGTAATGAACGATCGATTGATGACACTCGTAATGTGCTCGAAACGAGTAAATCACAAACATCAGAAGTAGAAATATAATATAAAACTTTTCCATTTTATAAAAGAAATAAAAATTCAATTTAATTACGTGTAAATATATAGATATAAAATTTAATATTTTCATTTAGATAATATAATTAAAAAAAAAAATATATATATATATATAATATATAAGGAAATACATTTTTATCGCCTAATTACATTTAAAAACCGACTATGTATTGTACAATGCAGAAAACATATATACAACATGTTAGTTCAATTTATATAATTAATTAAACAAAGGAAATAAATGGAATTCTAATAACTATCTATTCTTATTATTATCAATTAAAATTTATATAATTATCTAATAATTAAAGGAAAAGCAATCTCTTTTTCATTAAATATTATTTAATTAAATAAGAAATTACGAATAATAATAGGAATTCTCTCTGTATTAATATTAAAATAAAGATCGTTCAATAATGAATGATGACACAATTATAATACTATTCTACTAAATGTATTGCAATATATTTCGATAATTTTATTCTTCTATCAGATATCTCTTCTCTACTCGTAGAGTAATATAACTTTCCCTCAATGAGGAAATAATTCATTTAAAGATTTTATAATATAGAAAGTTATTTATGAAACGTTTGACAAGAAATAATATCGGGATTCATATCGGAAGTAATTAATAGTATTGTATACGTGCGTACGCTTGTTTATCGCAGCTTTGTTGCAGCTTTGATGTATTATGAAACCGCAGGTTCCATTAAAATTATCAAGTCGTGGCCAATTCATCGGTCTATGATCTCGATTACTTATTCTCAATATGATAGCAGTGAAATTGCGGTGGTTGATTTCTTGTTACCTTTTGCACGAAGCGTTACGATGTTTTTTACCCTCTAATGTACTTTACATCCTGTTTCTTAATGCATGAAATAACTCGATTCTATTTCTGTATTATATAATAAAATATGTCTTTTATTAATATATTTATTTATCATTCAATAGAGAGAGAGAGAGAGAGAGAGAGAGAGAGAGAAAGGAGTCATTTTGTATTTTAATTATTTAATTAACTTTCACACTTTTGACTGTTAAATTTGATTTAAATGATTGACTTTTTACTGAATTTCAAATAAATTTCTATTTATAACTTTATATACATATACATCGTGTACAGTACGCAATTTATTCTGTAATACGAAACTGATTTATATCACTTCAATCCGCGCACACGGATATGCTTTATTTTAAAAATTATACCAAAACGAATCAACGTCGATGTTGACTCACATTCATTATTCAATCGAAAGTCAATCAAAGCAATTTTACGCTGCAATGTAACATGTGTGTGTGGGTGTGTATGTGTGGGTATGGGTGTGTGTGTGTGTGTGTGTGTGTGTGTGTGTGTGCGCGCGCGCGTGCGTGCGTGTGTATGTGTGTATACGTATCGTCGCCAAAGTTAATTACTCCGTGATCAATTAATCGTTGGTTTTAGATTGTTCGAAGGTGCTTCACATTGACCGCGGTATTCATCGTCCTAACATTGTTAGGCGGATTCGATGAATGCGCGGCTGAACGATGGTCACGACAAATATCTAACAGCGAATGGATTCCCCTGGCTAATCCAGAGACTGCATCCGCTCAATTGCAGCGAAACAACGCGGAAAGCGGACTTTTGTCTAGTAGCACGCATTTACCGAATCCAATTCAAACGATCTCGTTACCGCCCGCCCTGCAACAGCAATACCAGGAACAGCTGATTCAGCTGCAAAAAACGCAAGAGAGTATTCAAAAGCTCCTTCTGTTGCAACAACAACTCAAAGCTCAGCAACAACTTCTTCAAGTAAGATTAGTTTTAATGTAGAGAGAATGCAAGATACTTTAAAATTTATTTTTTTATAAAAAATTTCATTACATAAACATTGAAGAATTTGTTTTTTTATACAGTTTCCTTTATAAATATTAATATATTTTTTTAAAAGATTGAAACCATATTTATATGGAAAAAAATAAATATTTTAGCAAAAAGTTTTTATATAAAAAGTACATATTTAAATATATTGTTTAAATATATATGATACAGATATTATAATACATTAAGTTTATATATAACAAGGTTTAAAAAATTGTATGTAATTAAACTGGTCTCCTTTATTTCCCTCAACTAATTTTACATTTATTTACAGACTCAACCGTTTCCGCCCAGCGATTATAGTAACACCGAAGATGAGAAACTATCGCCAAGTTCCTTAGGTAATTTGCCATCGGCACCTGAATTAGAGTCTGAAGCTCTGATACCCCCGCAACCAGCTTTGGAGGCACTTCCGCCAGTACATCCTCCCCAGAACTTTCAAAGACCGGGACAAGCCTATCAGAATCAAGAACTGTCAAACTTGCCCGTTCAGAGTCAAGTTACACTGCAACACAATCAAAATTACGAAAATGTAGAGAACGCGCAAATAGGACCGCAAACTTATGTAACGAAACCGGGAAGTCACAGATCAGATGGAAAACGTTTGAAAGGGCAAGGATTACCGCAACCTTCTCTGATTGGAAGCGTGGGCGATGAGGAGGAAGAGGTTCGTACAATAAAATTCTCACGTAACTTTCTTTCCGATAAATTAACAAACATTGAGCAATTCTTATCTCTACGATGTTAGATTAAATCAGAGAAACAGAATCAGAGCATGTAAAGAATATTCAAGATTCATGTATCAACCAAGCGAAACCGGAACTAACACACAAATAAAATCATGAATTTGATCTGATTTCTTAAACACAAAAGCGGAACTTACGATAATGACTGATGTAAGCAAATATTAGATTTTACAAAGAAATAAGTAACAAAGTTTGATTTTTATCTTAAATTTTATCACTTATAATCCTTATTATACATAATTTTAATTATTATCTGTAACAATAATACATATATATAATAGTATATATAATAATAACATAATTCAATATACAATTAATATTTGATAATGCAACAAAAACAAAATTTAATTGTGTCAATATTTTTACCAACCATACTGTAAAATATATGTTAAATGAATATTTTATAAGTATACCAAGAAAAAGATATCATTAGATCTTTGATTTTTATTAAAATATTCAATAGTCTTATATTAGAAATAACATTTTATAAAAAATAAAAGATCGATAAATCAGAATTGAAGATACGTACATTTTCATAGCAGTAAATGTAATATCTTGTAGATTCAACTAGTATATGTCCCGGCGGAAACATTAGCGCAAAGAGGTCAATCGAAAAAGGGTCGCGGAAGGAAACAATATCCCGTTCGTCAACAGCATTCTCAACGAGAGAACCAAGCAAGTATCGATCAAACTTCTCTTTCGCCTGATCAAGAAGCCTTCGCGCGGCAAGTATTGCAGCAAATTCAGAAGGAACATCAAGAGACAGCGCAGTTCCTAAAGGAGGAACGCGCAAAAGAGTTCACTAGATTGAACGAGGAGCAGAAAGCGCTCGAACGGAAAACACGATTGCAACAAGAGGCTCTTCAAAGAGAGCAAGAACTGTTGCGACAAAAAGAGGCCGACAAGAAACGAAAAGAATTGGAAAGGCTGGAGGAAATGGCGAGGCAACGAGAATTGGATCGAATTCGTGATGCTAGAGAAAAACAGAGGCAGGAAGAGCTCGAACGACGACGACTTTCTGAACTTCGCATCAAGGAGGAGAAACGCCGCGAAGAGGAAGCCAGACAACGCGAAGAGAAACAGAAGTTAGAGTTGGAGCAGCAGAGAATTCTGGAAAGTCAACAGGAGGAGCAATTACGGGCCAACAGTCCAAGTTTCCAAAACACCCAATCCCAAGCCTTAATCCGTGAGCAGCCACGTCGCCAGCATCTTACGGATGGCACCAAGATCAAAAAGATTCGCGGCAGGCAACGTCCACGAGTCAATCAATATCAGGAACAGTCAAATCATCGTGAGGTTACTACCACACCATCGCCTAATCAGCCACCCCTCTCTGTTTACATGGGCAGTTCCACATCCAGATTAGATACCGTCAAGGTTACTGATGTCTTAAAGATCTTAAAAGATGCAAAAACCATTGCCGTTTTGGAGAACATCAGTTCCAATAGCCCGCAGGTATTCGTGGGCCCATCAAACCTGGATCCTCCTTATGGTTATGCAAAGTTCGATCTTCCCTACTTGTCATCGATCGATCATAACAGGGTAGAACGCAAAGTCGACAAACTGCCTTTCTTCGTCGCTCCGTTAAGCTTCGAACCGCCCCCAGGTTATTCTAAAATACCTTTCCCAGCGCCGCACATTGGTTCTGTCGTTATCAACAACTTATCAGAAACATCCTCGGAATCGAATACTCAGGAGGAACAGAATTTCAATCCGACGCCGTTAATCCAGCCGAACTCTTACAGTGACGTTGATCAAAGCGGAACCATCGCTACCACCGCATCCTACGATTCCTCGATCACTCAAAATTTTTCCCCGGAATCTAGCAGTCCTAAATACGAGTCCGCTTATTCAACACCGTCTTCAAGTTCAAAGTTTAGATTCAGACAATATTACGACAATAAGCCGTCTCCTGTCAGCACAGCATACTATGACGAACAATCAACCACGAAAACAAAGCCGAAGCATTATTATGAACAAGAATCTACCAAACTTACTACTCAGCCTCCGAAAGTCGATACGACACCTAGCTATAGACAGGAAGTAATCTATTCTAGTACACCAAATTTCCAGGACAGGTCAGTAAGTTCACACGATCCTTCCACAAAAGAGCAGGATCTGGCAGCCCAATTAGCGCTCATCAATCAAGAGCTGGGCCAACAGCAAAGAGAACCTCAGAAATACATCGCTGAGCAATATCATTCCCAGTCCAATCTAGGTGAATCGTACGATGCCAATGACGTCAGAGGGCCAGTAGGACCAACACAATACAATTTACCAGCCGAATTACCACCAATCTCTCCGCATTTACCGGGTTTGATAAATTCTTTGTTAGACAAGCAAGAGAGGAATCTTCCTATTGCTTCGACACCACCACCGACAACGACCACCACTACGACGCCAACAACGACTACACGTATAAGCTCCACAACTTATAGGCCACGAGGAAGGTGAGTGTAATTTTTTTTATAATACTTTATTATGTAACAATTTTTTAATATAATTTTATTATATAAAATATCTTTTTATTTAAAGTTTTGAAATAGATAGATATTCATATTAGTCAGAATTTAATATATAATTCATGTTTAATAATATAAATAATTCAAGTTTCTGTAATGTTCTTCAAAGTTTTCTTATTGATTTTTAAGTACATACGTGTCGTAATTTATATCGTGTTAGAATAACAAAATTTTTCCATATAAAATTCTTATGCTATTTTTATCGAAATTGATGGTTTAAGTTTAAGTAGAGCGTAAAAATTTTTCAATCGTGAATGTCAGTGGGACGTTAATATATTAGAATTATATCTGATCATGGATAGAAGCAGAATTGTACCTACAAGAGCTAGAACGACTCAGGCACCTGGTAATAGAACGGAAAGACCAACCCGAAGACCAACATATAATCGATCCAAGTCTAGATTTACGACCACAACGGAAGATTACCACGATTCCTCTTATGAACCAACGAAGTCGAAAACGCCAGAGACCACACAGAAATATAATGCAAACACAGAACACAGAAGACCAATATCCAGAACGCAAAAGTTCAGAAGTCGAGATAGAGCGAATTCCCAGTCCGCGGTACTTTTTTAATCTCATTTATTCTTTATTCGAATCAAGATTTTGAAAGAAAGAAAACGTGAAAATTCCATATTTTCAGATACACAGAAAAAATGTTTGATATTTATGATTATAATTATATGGTAAATAATTATGATTAGGAATTATATTTTTTATAATTATTATTACCTATATTATTTATAATAAAATGTAATTTTAACGTCAAGATGACAACAAATGATGTTAGCTTGCTACATGGGTTGTTATTTATGTAAATATTGTTCCTTAAACTTGTCCAGGTTCAAAATCACAACATTCAAACAGCTAACTTCGAGAACTATTCTCAAAGAGATTCGCAGAGTAATGTATCTCCCGACACGTACTCGCCGCCGAGCGGACCTTCTGGTTTCCAGCAGAAAGAAACTCCTTTGTCAGGGATGAATAATTATCCGGAGAATTATCCAACTGCTCCCATGCAGACCGAGAATTATCCGCCATTGCGCGAAGTCCAGCACAGCACGCCTTTAGTGTCCGATGATTATTCCAGGAGTCAAAATTACCCGCAAAACGGCCCTCAAGAAACGCGTTATCAGCAACAAGATGCAGTGTACGATCAGAATGATAACTTCCAGCCATCGGGACTCGAAAAGACTCCGGTGAACGGATTCAATTATCAAATTGCAAACGAGAATTCAGACCAAATGATTTCCCAGAGACCCAAAGAATATCCGCGTTACCAGGAAGAGACCAACTATAATCTGGCCACGACTGTAGACCCACAAATAACGTCTAGCGAGGAACATCGATATTCTCCGATTTATGAGATGCAAACTCAACCAGATTATAATGCCGGCAAGCTCGAGAGTGCAGCGATAGAAACTGATCCAAATGCATCACCGATTTTTGTTCCACTTCAACAAAGCAAACAGGAGGATTACGAATTACAGATTCCCTCGACAGAAACATCGTTTATGGAAGTATGTATAATCAAAATAATATTATTTTAATGTTATACAAGTGTTTAATTATATGTTTTAAAGACAGTTTTATGTAACGAAATTTCACTAGCAACATAATACGATTATAATTTCTATATATAATTCTAATTAAAGATTTTAGACTATTAATACATAAAAATAATAAAATATTACAGAACTGTTCCGCAGAAAATAAAATTTTACTATACAAATTTAAACTTCATTAACTGAAATATATAACTGATGTATTATAAATAAATTTTTTAACATTTATATAAATACTACATGCATTTATATAAATATTCAGAAATACTCTCTATAAGATTTATATACTTTACTTTCTTTATGTATAAAGTTTGTGATTTTTTAACGTGCAAAGTTAAAAAATATCGTTATAATTATTTCTGTTCCAGATCACCACGACTAGCACAACCACTCCAGCGCCCGTAATAATACGTCAACGAGTTCGAGCTCGTCTAGGAGGCGGTCGCACTCCGCATCACGACTCCGCGATTCAAACGCGACCCCGCGGTTCTCAAGATGAGTACGTACGTTTCAGCGCTGTGAACAATGATTCCGGTCGTAGTACCGGTCATCGGCATCGCGATGGATCGAGGACGAGGACACGCGTGCGTCCGCAAAGTCACGGGTCGCAGGTACAAACCGAGGGTAACGAGTACATACAGATACACTCGACACAGCAGCAAAAACTGATCGCCACAACTATACCGCCATCGACGACAACAACCACGACAGCTCGAACGGTAGAGGAGGATCTCGATTATGGATTCATAAGGCCACCGAACTTTCAACCGGTGCATCCAGTGCATCCAGTGGATACCAGATTCCAAGCACCCATTACATACAGACCCGCTTTGTCCGAGGTACGTTCCACAAAATAATAGAAAAAAGAAACAATTTTACATAGAAAAATAAATAAATCTTTAAACAACAATTTTTTCTGTAGTATTTCCAAGAATTTTCGTATTTTAAGAAGAAATTATATTAATTAAAAAATATTTGCTGTAATAATATAACCTTTGTCCCAACTAGCAGTTTTTAAAAGTATATTTTTATTTATATAATCCATCAATCTTCGATATTTAAAATTTTTCAATTCTCTTAATATATTGTCCAAAAAGTGTTTTTCACAAGAAATTTAAAAATGAAATTTTCATGTAATGCCCCTCCATCAATCATTCCTTCAATGTACTATATAACGCAGAAAATGTTTAAAATCAATTTTCTAAAAATCTTGAAAAATAAAAACAAAAATAAAAATTAATAAACGTGCCATAGATACAGCACTTCCTTTCCAATGATGAGACGGCGGTGGAGTCGAGTCCGTCACACATTTTAAAAAATCGTCCAAAATATCAAACCACAAATCGTCGTCCAACCACGAAAATATTCGCGACGACAACAACGAGCACTTCGACGGAAACTGTACCTGTTGCGACGACGATACCAGATAATGTTATATATACTACAAAATCGAAAACAAGACCGGATGAGCCAAAGTCGACGAGATCACGAGGAAGAATTCGCCGGCCAGGGAAGAAACGTATTACGACAACCACGGAATCCGGCCTCGAGGCAAACAACGAATTACCGCTGGATGAAAACTACCCTCGAATAACGTCACAACAGCTGCCGGTGACAGCGAGCGGACAGCAACCTCTCTACGAAGACAATTTCGACGTCGCGCCGCAATTTGTGCCAAATCAAAATAGACCGACACAATTTTACGAGGAAAACAGCGAAAACGTAAGTAAATTCTTTCGGGATCGCATTGTGAAAGAATAAATACTAGATATAATAAAGAAAAATTACGAAAAAGAAGGAAGAAACTTTTTTCTCATTTGTAATTTAGAATATCGTTTCTTTACTTCAAACGTGACACAGTTAAAAAAATAGTTTCCTAAAAAAGGGAAAAAATTATTTTTTCAACTTGACTGAAAAAATTATTAACTAATAATATCGACAAAAAGAATATATATTTAATATAATCAAATATCATTTTCGTTTTACAATCCTTTTTAAATTTTGAACGATCTCTTTTAAAAATTATACTTTTTTTAGCAACTTTTTAGTAGCAATAATTAAAAATTATCTCTTTTTGATAATTTTAATTTTCTATGAAATTAAGATAGTTTACTTTTGATAATTGTACAATATTTACTTAATTTAATAATAATAATGATAATAATTCGAAAATTACGTTTTCTGAGTTGTATCACTTTTAAAGTAAAGGAACAATTATGAAAGCGTGTTAAGCTATTGCTATAAATATTTGACTAAATTATTATTATCAATATTTTTCTACGAGATATATCACTATAAAAAGAAATATTTAAAACTAAAACATCTTTAAGTGTTTAAAAAATAGAAACTCAAAATAGAAATTCAAAAATAAAACATTTTAATATCTTAAAATTAACACTTCTTTCAGTGATCTCACTCCTTTAGCTTGCTTAAATGTAATATGTATGTTTCTAGTATCCGTCTCAAGAATTTGTTCTAAACTTCGGTAATCTGCCGGAACAAGTGTCGCAACGTGAAGAATACGATCAGACCCAGCTGGCTAGTATTTCACCGAAGAAGTATAGCCACTCAAATCCGGATGCGAACGCGCAGTCCACCAGTGACATTTACGGCGCCGAAAGTCAGTGGTCCACGAAGCTGTCGAAGACATCGTTTCAGCCGAGCTTCGCCTCGAATCGCGTGATTGATGAATCGAAAAGAGGCCGAAGCAGAACCGATAATGATCAGGAGAATAAAAACGCGCCTGAGATTATCACGGCTGGACCAGAGGTATCATCGGTAACGATGGTCGTTTCCTCGGACTATCAGAAACATCTAAACGATGCTGACAATACAGACACAATGATGGATGGTTTCGGATGGAAAACGAACACGCAGGATCACACGGAGAAATTGAACGCTACGACAGTGACGAATTTAGCGACAACAATACTTCAGGATCAACCTCAAAGCGATAAGGAAACATTGCCAGAATCGCAGGATTCGAGCGATCAAAATGAAAACTTTACGAAACAGACGGATGACAATGCGAGAGTGATAAAATCTGATACTCTTCCCGGTAGAAAGGTAAAATGTTCTAAAAGTATAGAACAATCTAATATTTTTGCAAAATAAATAATTAACGTTGTCAAACAAATAACACGTAAACAATATTGAATTTAGCATTAAAAGGACTAATTATAGTCTCGCACTAATTAAATGGAAAATTGAATCCCGATAAATTGAATTAATTTTCACAACTTATAATATGGTGAACAAAAGATGTTACAAATATAAGGCTCAATAATCGATAGTTTTAGAGTTATGATGTATCAAGGTAAAACTTGTGCTCGCAGAACACTTTTGATATACCATAGTTCGAAACATTATTGAGTCTTTTATCTATGACATTTCTTCTTCACCACATTACAAGCATTATATTTAAAAACTAATTCATTTCACCAGGATCCAATATAATTAGTACGGAGTAGTTACGGAGTTCTTTAAATTATCTGAAGACTGAGAGCCTTTCTTGTGATATTCTATTCTGCAGAAGACAATGTAGAATAAATAAAAAATTTATTTTTCAGACTCGGAAAAGAAAAGTTCGCGTGCGCGTAAGACCTCTCGTGGACGATTTCGTTACCGCCGAATCTCAGCACTACAATTCTGCGGTGAACAGTCTGGTTCAAGATCAATACAAGTACAATCCGATTCACGACTCGCGGTTCACCACCGCTCAGCCGATTGCGACGACTGTTACCATAAGTAGCACGACAGCCGCAGAATCGACCAAGAAATCGCTTCTTCAGGATTTTCTGGAAAAGATGTTGAAGAATGATGAAGTCTCCATTCCGACTCGTATCACTTCGATTACTACCGAAATACCTGATTGGACGATATCGACACCAATGACGACTCCGTACGTTTTTTCTGATGATGGTCAAGTTACAACCTTGAAAGAGAATTACACGCCGATCGATACGACGCTGATAGCGAATATTGATGAAGAACGCGTTACAACAGTAACTGAAAATTTAAACGAATCAAAAGATGAGTCCTACGAAGCGATAACTACTGAAGTGCAAAAAGAAGTTAAGCCAAAAAAATACAAGAATTCTCAGGAAGACAAAAGCGAAAATAATTTGGAAAACGTTGAAATATTTAATCAAAGATACAATCTACCATCAAATTATCCCGATGGATTAGGAATTTCGAAAAAAAACGAGGATAGCACAACGAAATTGACTGGCTTTCCAAAGGAAGATAAAAAATTGAGTGCCATCAGTAAAGAGAAGGAACATATAATGACGTTAAAGAGACAAGAAAACGAAGATAATGAGGCGCACCCGAAGAATCATAAAACCGAATGGAGCGAAGTAAGATACCCGGCGAATTTCGATAGGTCACAAACTACCATGAATTCATATAACACGACGCCTATCCCAGGCATCGTTACGCGAAACGAGGGCGAGAGCACTGTGAGAACACTCTCCGACTACGTGAAGGCTATCTTCGACAGCATGAAAAATGCCGAGGAGAATGAGGAGATCGCGAAAGTGATCGAAGGTAAAAGTGAGACAGATAATTATAACACAAATAGTACTGCTTTGGCTCACGCGAGTATGAAAGAAAGTAAAGAGATCGATCGAAAAGCCGCCACGACTAACTCTCCACAGGATATTTATGCGACGCAACGTGTTGAGGTTGAAGAGAATGAGATAAAACCTAAAGAAATACAAGAAACGACAAAGGAGAACACCATTAATTTCGAAACGATCACATTGATTCCAGACACGACCACGAACACGGCGATATTATCCGAAGAGACCTTAATAACAGAACCTTCCACGACGACCACGAAAACATTAAGTAGACAAATAGGTAACATATTTAGGACGAACTCTACGATGCTGGGCAAGGTCTTAAAAACCTCGACCACAACGAAAGTGTCTCACATGACAGAGATTTGTTATAGAGGTCGATGTGTAATGACAAGGCCCAAGATGGATGATGCTATGATGAGATGAGGAAAATTCGATAATTCGGTTGTGGGATTATTCTTAGCACTTTCCTGTCCGATCGTTAAAAGATAAAAAAAGTAAATGACAAGCAGAAGTTTCGAGAATTGTTTATTGAGTATCTATTATTGAAAAACAGTAAAAGATATTGAATAATTTAGCAACATTTTCTATATCAATATGTTTGCAAATGATAATCTTTACATCTTATATATTAATTTTAAATAGCTCTGAAAGCTTCGAAGAGCGAAATAAAAAACTGAAAATTGAATAATTCAACTTCATTGAACTTTATCGGACAGAAAAGTGTTAATTTTCGCACTTTTTGCATAACTTTTATTTATTGATAGAAATATATCGTATTAACAAATCGAATTTCCAAAAATCATGTTCATCAATGCCCAAAACTACAATTATATTTTCATATTTTCTCAGATTGCTTTTCGTACATAGAAATACACAAAATCTTTTAATTACACATCAAATCATGAACAAAAAAATCTCATTTTACGTCATAAAAGATAAATTAATAAATTAATTGACCAGCTAAATTATGGCGCAATAGAATAGTGAATTGATCACCAAGTTTTACACATAAGGAATGATCAATATTCTCCTCTCCAGGCCTTCATTTAAAGAAGATATTTTATTGCTGGGAGATATTTTATCATTCAAGATGTCGCGACAAATTATATGTGTCGGAGGATTAAAAGCAAAATACCAACGTGATATCGGTAGTGAAAAAAGATGTCCCCTTCTGGGAAATTCTGCGTCGCCGACGGCAAATCGATCGTCTGTCGCGACGCGTGCTTATAAAAAGGGCGTCGAGCGTGTGCCGGCGTCCTTCCAGCGAGATCGAAGCGCGGAAGCTCGACCTGTGCGAGTAATGTGTAGGGAGCTAAGTCTATTTAATTTAACTACATACTTGTGTAGTATACGTGTAAGTTAAGCGTGTGAGTATTTTAATAAAGATACATAAACGCAAGAAAACAAAAGCATTTTTTTTGTTTCTTCCTCATTTTCCTAAGCAAATCCGAATGCAAGATATTTTAGCCCTTTTACTTACTTAACTTCATCCGAAAAAGAGAGATATAAATTTTTTATAAATTCCTTTAAGTACAAATATATTAAAAAGTTTTTTTTCGTAAAATTTATAAGTGAATTAATTTAAAGGTTTAGATTTTACGTTGCCGTTCTAGTAACTTTTTCTTACTCTTAAAACAAGTTTCATCTCGCGCCTCGGTTAAAACCTACCCTTATAGGTATCGCCATCGATCGGCAAAGTTCAACCTCCCTCATATAGATGGTGCTACGTCACGGAGGGGTAGTAGTATTCCGGTACCGGAAATACGATGGGGGATGCTTGTAGGGATCTCACCCCTCGTTGTGATCGTGCAAGCGGACGGCTAGGTGGCACGATAGGCGGTGAAGGGTGAGGAGTGACGAGGCCGTGAAGAGAGGTGGGTGCAACGAAACCGTAGGTATGAGGGTGAGGCAAAGAGGGAGAGGGCGGACGAGAACGACGTAGTGAGAGAAGTCACAGTCCAGTTGAGGCGCAAGAGTCCTCCGGCTAAGGACTACGGTCCCTGGCAGTCCGGGACATTATGCCAGGCGGCGAGGGGTCCTCGATCAATCTCCTCGACCACCATCATCGCGCGTCGACTGCCGCCACCACGACGAACGAGTGCGCGAACGGCGACGATGTTAGGACCGCGTCATCGGCGACTAGCACCGGCACGACCTTCACCAGCGCGATGACGAGCGCCCTAGCGGGCGACGGTCTCCGTCGCAGAAAGGTCATACACGCGGCCCGAGAGACCCTTGATAAGGGTGAGTCAGGCATCACTTCTTCGTCCCTTCGCAATATCATCGCGTTCCTCGTATCATCATCACTTACAAAACCTCGCGCAATCATTCATTGCTGCGAATAGCTAGTCCTGAATTCCTTTTGACTTTCTGGTGCACGGATATCAGGATCGATCTTCCTTCCCCATAATGCAGCCTGATAAGTGGAACATTCTCCGATCCGTTTCCTGGCCTCGTTTAATGAAGTAACCGTAGAAAAGTAAATCAATGTATTAATATCCAAGCAGAACAACAAATTACGATAAAATAAATCGTAAATTGAAAAGTGACTTTTTAGTGATCGTTTTGGAGTTATTTTGATGATTTGTGTTCTACTTGAATACTGATTTACAAGTTATGATACCATGTCTCTCGATCGCGTATGCGTGTCACATTCAATATTGCAATTAGGTTAAGAGATAGATATCATAGATAAATTTAAATCCTACAGATCGAATCTCACTTGCTGCACTGAATTTATTATTAAGCTCTCCTATAAAAGTACCCAGACATTTCAGAATACGAATTTTTATATGTAGATATATTAGTATTCATTGTACGTATTCTAATTTGACTCATATGTTGACGTAGTATTAATTATTAACGTTAATTATTAAACAACACATAAACATACATTCATGCGATTACTTTCATATCTTTGCGTTTTAATGGTTTCATGGATATATTTGGTATGCTAGATTAATTTTATTGATGTATCTGATGTACATGACGAGACTCATAAATAATACATAAATTTTTGGGGGTAATGATTCATGCGGTTTCCGGCGATACAACAAAATGACATCGCGTTCGATGTACGATGATAAATATCTTTAAAAAAAAAACATGTTTTATGTTATGTTGATTCCTTTTGATGACCTCAATGTTTCTAGACCGCCATGTTGCAGTTACACTTTCGAAATGGTTGCTGTTATGGCATTTATGCGGGTTGATATAAATATATAGCGGATATCGAGATCCTTTCGCGTGATAAAACATGAAATAGAAATTATTTCATGTTTAATCGATAGCATCTTCTTCCTAATACATAACATACCTGTCACGAAATTTGAATTTCCTGTTATACACGTGTATAATGGTAAATCAATGTCAAATGTAAAATTGTTATATTTTTTTTCATTTCTTCCAAAATTATAACAAAAATAAGACAAATCTCTCTAAAACATGTCATAAATTTATAAAATGGACGCTTGCGTATTGATAATAAATTTCATACAATAATATAATATATATTACTATTAAAATATATTACTATTAATAAATCATTAAATAGGAAAGAGGGAATAATGAATTAATTATTATTAATAATAATAAGAGAAATAATTACTTTCTTCTTCGCTATGTAATAAATAATAACAGAAATAAATTTAAAATATTTTAATCAAGAACAAATTGAAAAATATTTTCTTATAAATGATGGAAGACTTCGTAATATAAGATTTTTAAGTATTTCATAAGCAATTGACTTATCTAATATGGATGGTCAGTCTTGTATTATATAAAAATAGCTGTAATCGACGAAATGCTGCATTTCTGTGGCCAAATTTCACTTCTATGCCTTGCTTGTTTTAACATTTGACATACTTTATGCGCCCACTGAAGTTACGTAAGAATCCTTCGCACGTGGGCTGAATGCAATATGTGTTACATGTATGTTTAATAAAAATAGTTCTAGATAATATCTACAAAATAATTGATACATACAATTCAATTATAATATTAATACATATTAAACTTCAAATTAAATATATTTAATAAAAAAAACTAACATTTAAAGTTAAATAACCACAAAATTTTTAGTTTACATAGAAATAAATTCGGAAATTGCGTACAAAGCAAAAAGAAATTGTGATAAACGTAAAAATATACCCATTCTTAAGCTTACATAACAAATTGTTTTTGTGTTTTTTTTTTATTTCTGTACGTAGTACTCTATAAATCTGAATCAGTAGATAATTACTGATGTCAGTGCCAAGTATGCCACTGGTAAAAAATCAGTGAATTAAATGTGAGGTTCCTAATCCAGCTAATCGTTATTATGTGATCTAATTAACCTTGTTTTAGTGCTTAAATTTAATGATTATGGTATTCGTAAACTTAAATTTCTTCTTGTTGTTCTGAAAAACTTTATGAAAGAGGAAATTTCTGATGGACAACTAAGTTAAATCATTCCTATCCGTAAAAGAAGTAAAGAAGAAGTTTATATAGCGTTATATTCCATTGAAGTATACGATAACTACACCATTAAGGATACTGCAAAAAGATCGAAATTAACGCAAATATCAGTATTTTAGTTATAATACTCTTCCTTTTTTAGTCGAATTTCACTGATTATCAGTGCCAAGTATGCCACTGGGTAATTAGTGATTATCCATTAATTTAAATTTAGAGAGTAAAGATGCTCGGATATTTATTTACAAACACTCATGAATATGTCTTTAAACAAATTTAATTACAGAAATTAAATTTGCTTAAAAAAATTCTCAGTCTCCGGAAATATTTAAATTGGCATTGAAAACATTTACAATATCATATCTTGGATACGATAAATGTCAAAGTTACGTAACGTACTATTTTAGATAGAAAAAGAACGAAGATCATTAATTTAGCTTTAACAATCGCGAAATTTTCGATTTTATCAAAGTCCTAAGAACGTTTATTAACAAATTTGATTAGTACAAAATTCACATGAGATTAGCTGGGCACCAACTCGAAAACAACGTTAACCCGAATTCATTTGGCACGTGACACGAAATTTGCCTAATGTAAAAGGATGAGTTACATTCTGCCTAGTTTTATATACATATTTTTTATTTTTTCAATATTATTTAATTTAAATATATTAATCGTAAACTTAAATTTGGCGCGGTTTAATTAATTCCAATTCAAAGGAAAATTTTAGATGAGATAAATTTCTATACTGCGTTCTTCGAGTTGTCTAATTTCGGATATTAAAAAGAGACAACTCAGGCAATGACAAAGTTAAAAAAGTTTGAAGAATCGCCGGAGTTCTTAGAAAGTCCAACTCTCAAAAGACATAAAGCGAAGAAGAACGCTTAGCATTTGTTAATGCTTTGTTAATGTCCCAATCTGCTGCTTGAATACAGCTACTCGACCTGTTTTTGTGTCACATCACAATTGCACATTGAACCGAATGATGTGACACTCTGTGCATTATTTGCATTGTGTATTATTCACTGATTGTCGATTTGAAACAACGTACGTGGGTTTAAAATGACGAAACGTGTCACGACTTCAATGCAAATTTTAGTGAATATAGTTTTCGTTTGATATCTGCGATTACAAAGAATTTGTAACGATGGGTGAAAATCTCATTATTCAAGATGTTACTTTTTATCTATAAATGATTATCTAACGAATTCTTTCATCTTAATTTAATATTTTTTTCAAATTTAATTGAGATTTGTATTATATAATATAAAATCCTATTTTTTCTTAATCTTATACATTTTTTTTCGATGTTATAAATTTCTTCTTGCTATTCTGAAAAACTTCATGAAAGAGGAAATTTCTGATGGACAACTAAGTTAAATCATCTCTATCAGTAAAAGAAGTAAAGAAAAAGTTTACATAGCGTATATTCCGTTGAAGTACACGATAACCTACACCGTTAAGAAATTGCAAAAAGAATTTATAGCTTGTATAATATATTTTGAATAAGAAAATTATAATATATATACCGTAATGTAATCGACTTTTATTTGGCTTCATTAGTCATATAATACGATCGTAAAATGCTTTAATGCAAAATGATATTAATATGGTTTAATAGATAGATTCTTTCGCATTTTTTCTTGGAAAAACTTTAATTAAAACCTCATTACTTTAATAAAATCACGTTATATAATTATTGCATTAATATTTTATTATAAAAAGTTTTATGACATTTTAAATTGACTTCATTTTGTATTCTAATTTCTTTACTTCAAATCTTTATATAATATTAAATATTTTTGCTTTAATAAAAACTTTATTTTATTTTTTAAAGAACGTATAAAACAAGCCAAATGCAGATGGAATATAATAAATTTTAACAAATTTAAAAGAGTTAATATGAAGAACATATAATTCTACTTAGATTATTTTTAATTTTTCTAAAAAAAGATTTTAACTTTTAAATTTAAAATATGTGTATAAAAATTAAGGATAAAATTTTTAACATGAAGATTTATATATTCAAGGCGATTTTAATATAAGAGTGATAACTAGATTAACTATCTAATATGATAGAGTGAAAAGAAGAGAAAGACATCTAAAAATAATTCTATTCTACTCATACGTTTTAACATAATTCTATTGCAACTATTTGCAAAGCTTTTTCCTCAAGAAAGCGCAACATGAAAAAGCTTTTATAGTTTTATAGATGCACTGGAACGCCTT
>Ga0157363_1001386_pt1 | contig 20121 bp, 8 predicted proteins | sample AttsexASBM1_FD_111477 | JGI IMG/M metagenome (GOLD analysis project Ga0157363, IMG submission 111477) | Fungus gardens microbial communities from leaf cutter ant in Ribeirão Preto, State of São Paulo, Brazil - Atta sexdens ASBM1 | ecosystem: Host-associated > Fungi > Mycelium > Unclassified ... | reverse complement strand
TAAAAAATTCTGAAAAAATTCCTAGAGTTCTATGAGAAGAAAATAAACAATTTTTGTCTAGCAATTTTTTTGTAAAGTTGATAGTATTTGAGTAAAAATTATTGAAGATCAATTTTCGTCAATTTTTAGCAATTACAATAATATCTTGTTAACTATTACGAAAATTGCAAAATGATAGAGTACTTTTCTTCTCAATTCAGTCCATTCTGTCTTATGCGAAAGATTTATCATGATTTTCGAAATATCCTGTATATAAGCAGTTCGGTAGTTTATAAAAATCTATAGTAACGTAAATAATAGATTAATATTAGAACTACAACTAGTTCAAGGAATAATTATTTTTGAAATAAAAATCTCAAAAAAAAAGTCAAATAATCAATATGCATAAAGGACTACATTAGCAAAATGTCATGCTATTGTTTAAATTTGCATAACTTAAAATATATACAATCAAATAAAATGTTAAATAGCAAACAACACTTTCAAATATACATATATTTATGTAATATTTACGCTCAAATTTAAGAAAAATGAGAAAGTAGGTGTAATTAAATGCTAAAATGTATCTCAGAAATGTTTCAAAACACTTGAAAGTAAAAATGCGTTATAATAAAATATAATAAATATATATGTTTAAAAGGTGTTTCTTTTTGTTTTAAATATGATTTTTTTCTAAAGCTGTTTAAAATATATATAAAAACAGTTTTAAACAAAAAAAATTGAATGTATTTTTTTTATCAACCCTGCTTCCCTCACTCTGCCCGACGCATTGTCTCGCTCGTGTTCTTCAACTTTCCAATGGTTTTAAACAAACTTTTTCGGCAGCAAAAAATTCAAAAATTTTTCAACAGCAAATTCAGTTCTTTCTTGACAAATTGGTGCCGGAACTCTTAACTTTAAAAACTAGAACCATAGTAATTTTTTGAAAAAAAAATTGTTATCTCGGTTCCTAATAATCGGAGAATAATTTTTTGTTTTAAATTCGTAGAAAAATGTCAGATTTCGAATGCTTCACGCGGCATATTTGATATGATGCATATTAACGAAATTATTTCCATTTTTTTTATACGAGAAAAGATACACTTTTTAAAAGCGTTTTATAATAGTTTACTTGCAAAAAATCATTTTGTTACGTGATAGTGCAATTCTTGAAAAAGAAAAATCCCTGTAAGTTGCTGTGCAACTGTTCAAAAATGAAGAAATTAAGTTTTCTAGACAGGTTTTTAATGAACCAATGGTTTTTTGCTAAAACTGATGAACATTTCAGGATTATTCAAGACTAGATTTGTCTGTCATTACGAGGGCTACATTTTACGAGAATTTCAAACGCTTTGCGTTTAAATCTAAATGAATAGAGAACGAGTGAAATGAATAGAGAACGAGTGAAAAAAGAGCTTTTTCATCAAAAGATGTTTTTTACTTTTTTTCTACTGAACTATAATTAATAGATCAATTTTAATGTTCTCAGTTTGTAGTTATTTCAAATACGTACATTTTTTTATACCGATTTTTTTTATACCGATTTTTTTATACAATCAATATCTTTCGTTTTATAAGTGAAAAACGTGCTTTTGGCAATTATTTCATTTTTTTCGCATATTTTCTTCACAAGTGTCGAATCTCGAACATACGCATTTCTTTTCTGATGGCCTTTCGAGACTTTCGTAAAAAGAAATGCTGGTTTATAATTTTTTTCCGGTAAAACTCTACTTCTATTGAATTATTCTTGCGAATTGCTTCTAATCGAATTTATAAAGGGGATATACTATTGTATACACGCATGAAAAATCATAAACAATTAAATGCCTCGTAAACAATTGCGTTTTAACATGATTTATGCTATTTTAGATTAAGGAGAGGGGTATACTATTACTACAATTTATTAAAACTTATATGTTATTTAGGATGCTCCTCGTCCCTTATTGATGCCTAAGGCCGCCAAGTGGCCGAGAAAACATTTCGGTCACTTGAAACAAGCGACTAGTGTAGAGAAAGAGCTCGCTGGCTCGTTCACTTTCGGTGTGCTGCTGACGAACACATGGACATGGGCTCGTGTTTGTATTACAGCGCCGCATTATAAATGATCGAACTTATAGGCGTAGAAAAATGACGTTTTTGACAATGAAATTTATGTTGCGTGCCATTTCATTATTATTTGCTTAATTGTGAAAATGTGACTTGTCTCGTATTTATCAAAGTCGTAATTATCGATGAAAACTAAAGTTATTTTGGAATTGTATATGTAAAGGCATATATTTTATTCGTTTCAACAGCTATCGGATCGTGTGTTTCTGTCCGAATATAGATTCACGTGTCTTTTACGATCATTTACTGACTCTCAAAGGACAAAAGAACAATTTTCATCGATTTTTACAAGTATTTTAAAGTGATCTCGTCATTTCATTTCATTCAAATTGTCTTTATTTAAAAATGGCACACAACATAAATTAACGTGTCATTTCTCGCTTCTGATGTCACGACTCCAACACAGTTGCCGCAACTAGTCAGGAGTCTTAATTATGATGAAAGAGATAACATGGTGTGCAAGCTCAATTTGCAAGCGTCTCTCTCTAAATTTTCGCTGTATCTTTCTATGAATGTCGCTCACGAGACATAGCTTCTTTCCTTGTTTGACATTATAATTCATAGTGCATCTTAGATTCTCTTTCTATAGAAAAAGAAAGCTAAGTAAAGTATGTTAAAGAAAAGTTCAATACCAATTTCACGATGCAAAACAGGTCAAAATTCATATTCAATTCTTGCATTTAAGACCATCTTAAGTACAATCTTAAAATGTCATAAATCAATCCGAGGACCATATTAGTATCTTAAAACATTATTTAAGACAGCATTATTTAACATTATTTAAGACAACATTATTTAACATTATTTTAAATAGATTATGAATACCGCCCTATGTTTTGCATTTTAATTGGTAGTCTTTGTCTCTAACGTGACGATTTCTAGAGAAATCCTGGCGGAAAAATTTCTATGCCAAAAAGTACGTCTTTCTACTTCTACGACTGGCGTAGAATCGCATTTTAAACAAAGAAATGTTAAACAAAGAAATAACTACGCCAAGCTACACGGAAGATATAAAATAGCGTACATGGATTTAATTAGGCATAAAAAGTACGCCAAAATACGTGCATCTATAATCATTACTTCCTGAACTACGCGTTTCTACGCCAAACTAATTTTGATTCTTTCATAATATTTCAAGAAAGTATGCCATTCTACGCTTTTTTATGCGAAATTACATTCTGCAGTCTGATAGTCACACAAATAACGTCAAGTTACGCGTTTTTATTTGAAAAATATAAAACTTGGAACTTGACATACTTGGACCTAATTAGGCATAGAAAGTACTCCAAAGTACGCGCAACTATAATATTTCCTGAATTACACGTTTCTATGTCAAACTCCTCTAAACTGATTTTTATTTTTTCGTAAGTATTCAGAGAAAGTATGTCAGAAAGACTACATCTTTCTACGCAGAATCACACTCTATAATCAAATATGGGAAATTGGGCACAGAAATAATTACATCTGTTTACGCCAAGCTACACAGTTGCACGAAAAATTCGTTTCCTGAGGTACGTATTTTTATGTCAAAGTACAATACTTACCTTTTAATTTTTCCGTTTGTAATAAAATAAGCCATTCTACGCCATTTTACACGGAATTTCTTTTACTCATTTGTAAGCATTATGCATCTCCGCCGACAGAGGGCCGCGATATGAATGTAAATAAGAATCACTTGAGAAAGTATATAAGGAGCGCAGCATTTTGCATGTGAAGTGAACTCTCAAAGTTGGCCCTTTAATATCAAAGTACTCATGCTGTGATGGAATTCTAATTCCATCATGACAGCAACGTGATAGTATCTTGAATTCATGTCAAATGAGTTCCATCATATTACTTTAAACAGTACAGTGTAAATATACCCAAAACTGTACTTAAGATACAGTTTCGCGTAGACAGGCGTAAATCACAAGAGTAGAATTCTACACCAAATTATTTCCATGATTCATTCGCGTATTTAGGTATAGTTTTTAGTGTAGTTACTTTCGGGCATAATTAGGCGTATTTTCTGGCATAGTTTGCCGTAGTTTGGCACTATTTGGCGTTGTTCAGCGTAAAGACACAAATTGACTTACTTTAGGCTTATAAGAGTAGAATTCTACGCCAGTTTTCTACGCACTATTTCCATGTTCCAAACTACATATTTAGGAATAGTTTTTGGCGTAATTAGGAATAATTTTTGGCGTACTTTTTGGCATAGAAATTTTTTCGTCAGGGAAGAGACGGAGATTTAGAGAAAGAGGCTTGCAAACTAAGCACATCATTCCTTTCACCATGTTATTCTTTCCACCATGCTCTTATCCTACAAATATGGGTCACTAGTGACCGAGCGATTGCTGTTCGTGCAAGTGTCTTTGAGTTTTTCAATAATTATAAATTATACTACATGTTATTATTTTCTAAAATGAAATTCTAATATTTATTTTAATGTTACGTCCAAACTCCGCATTCATGGAGCTGAGGGAGTGAACTGGAACCAAATTATTAGACCAATTTAGTCGTCCAGGCTCCGGATTGCAAGGGAGCCGTGGGGAAGAACTGACGCAAATCGGGAGGCACTTCGCTTCGTCCTGAGGTTTTTAACGAACCGGAAGTTGAATAGAGGACGAAACTTCAACTCGTGCTCCACTAAACGGGCACACAAGGATGTACTTTTAATTTAAAGGATCCAAACTAGATTAGTATACCGGGAGGGCGCACTGTAACGCCAGATATGTCTTGGCTTTCGGTCGTGGAACTTAATGCAATGATTGGGAAGAGGGCGAAATGCAATCGCGGGAGAACTTATAAGAAGAAGTTTTTCAAATTAACAAACGAGGGTTTTAATTTAATAATTTTATAATAAAAGCAATATTTAGTAATACATTTTTCTTAAGTACAATATAAAAATATAATCCTTTGGTTCTCTATTCTAAAATATATGGTCATACGCATTTATGTATGTGTGTGTGTGCATGTGTGAAAAGAGAGTTGTATGTAATGCGGACGCTATTTTGTGGAGAGTTTGAAAGGAGGAAGGGAAAATTAAAGTTATGTAAGATGTCATATGGAGAGAAAGAGGATCGATAGGAATAAAGGATGGTATGGGGACTGGAAATAGGCAAGTGGATCCTACTAAGTATCATTTCGTCGTTAATGGAAGGAATAAAGTAGGACATATATTTCAACAACTGATGGACGTTATGAAAGAGGAAGGAAAATTGATTAGCGGGACAATAAGCGTCAAATTGAACAGGAGGAATTGAGGGGATAGTATGCGAGACAGGAAATTCTTTAATCGGGCATAATGATATCGAATATGAAACTGGGAGAGAACTGGACGGCAAGAGGTCATCGAAGAAGTCTGAGGACTGATCGAAGACAGGGGAGTAAGAAATTTCTAATAATGATGATAGAATCAAGACTGGAGGCTGAACGATCGGAGTCTGTTCTTGGATCGATGCCTGAATTAGCCGAATTTGTTGTCGCGAGTTTCTGTGTTAGCGGACACGGGCGGCGCGCATTGTTAGTCCCCGCTAGATGTCGATGACAAGGGGCGAAAGAACTGCGTGAACGCACTAAAAATTTGGCCGTCTTTAAAGAGAGAAGACATAAAAAGAGGAAGGACCACCTGCAACAAAATCAAAAATTTACTACTTGGCGATAACGATGATGATAAGGTGCCCGAGAGATCGTCGGAGAGCCGTCAACTGTGGAATGCTGAGCGTCGGATCCGCTTCGTCAATTTCCCCGATCAGGCAATGTCGTTGATCTTAAGTAGATGTGTGGTTTTGTACTACTCTGGAGAAAAAAGACTTCGAGAATCAGATAAAGCCTTTTTCGAAGATCTCAACAACTATAGCTTCCCAAAACTCAGAAAAAAATCGCTGGGGCGAAACCGCGGTTTTTATACTAATCGCCCCTGATTACTCCGATTCAGATTGGTGGAATAGGTTCGTTAACTAGTAATAAGATTTTTCTTTGCTCTCGGATTGGGGGAGGAAAGGATGTTGACCGGAGTCTGCAGCGTGGAAAAGTGTTCTCCTAAATTTTATGATCTTAATATTTATAGGAAAACGCACCTGCAGTGCATCAAGAAAGCGTGCAACGTCGGTACGAGATTAACCAGAATTTAGCCCTGAATGTTATCGCGTGTTGTTTCTTAGATTTTGTGATCATGGACTCGTAAGAATCATCCGCAATTTGACCGTTAAAAAGTATCTTGGCGCCGATGGACGCTTTCAATGGATATATGGGCATATTTATTATTTTAGCCGTAGTATCCGAGGAGACTCAGTGTCCTTTTGGTCCTTCGCTCGTGCACGTATAACGATTTATCTCGGAGTGACATTTACGAGGAGATACTGAATTCTTCATTTTAGTTTTTAGTATAGGAAAAGAAAATTTTTAGTCTTTTCTAGGCTATAACGCTCAACTTGTGCATTATTCGCAGCTGTTTTTTTTTATTTCAACAAGTTCCAGATCTTCACGAAAGAAAAGAGTCCGCTGGACGTAACACTAAAAAATTGAAAGTATGTTGAAGAATTTTTAAAGATTTTTTGAATCATTCTGAATAAACAAACGGATTCTAGTGACCCATGTATGGATGAGATATCAAATTGTAATTTGTGTGGTAAGGATTAAATACTGTGATTGATGCGATGAAACGCGAGGCAGCAAAACGGAAAGAGAATAAAAATGGAGAGATTTTTATTGATACAGGAAGAGAATTAAAATACTTGACTGAGGTGTAGGAAAAAGCGGAACTTAATGGAACGATGAATGCGGTAGAATAAGTAATCTTGGTATGTGATGACAAGGAAGTTAAAAGTGGAATGCTCAGAGTGCAACTGAAGGAAGTATTATAAAACTATAGCAGATATAGAGAAGCAAGGAAGAAAAACGAGACAGCATAGGTGGAGAATAAAATATTGCTACATCCTAAGCCAGGTAGATCTCTGGTAATATAAATGGTCATATTTACGAACGCAATAGGAGGAAAGAATTTTGAATACGCAGTACATGATTAAGGAGTTGTTGATTAAGAACTGGAATATAGACGACATCGGCGTAATCAACGATAACGAAATAACGAGTAATTGAGAAGTGAGGAGTTTTTGACAACAGGAAAAGAGGATAAAGAAAATATAAACGGGCGTAAACAGCCCGATGTTTGAAGGCCACGTGTGACTCGAATATCCATGAAGAGTCAATCTAAACATCAAAAATCTTAATAGAGGAAGAGCAAGGAATGGGATGGAAAGAGAAATATCGAAGGATTGAATATGAGATAATAATGTTGAGGAATTGACAATTAGCAATGATGATTTAGAGGAATTTAAATATAGCGCAGAGCCTTTCGAGCACCATGAGCCCTTAATCTCCTTGCTTCTCGTCACTCATGTTTCCCCATTATTTATATCCAACGCCTCTTCTATATTCGTGACTGTGCACCGGTAATCATTTCGTATAGCAATCAGGCGCGGTTTCATTGACAGATAAATATATATACTGAGAAAGGATAAAAGCAAAAGAAGCCATATTTATGACTTATTTTATTTTCATTGGAATCTTTATTAATCCTAAGAATTATATTTGCATGCTTGCATACTTGCTTGCGACAGCTTTAAACGCGGGAAAACTAGAAGATAGCGTTGGAGGGAGAAAAATTGAGAGGAACCTGCTTACCGTTGAAATTTTGAGGGACATGTGACCATTTGGAAGACTCTAATGTAGCGAATTATTAGTAGACCATTTGACAATAGATCTTAGATCTTTATTTAAAGCGGAATAGGCTGTTAAAGTATCGAATGGGTGAAAAAATTTGAGAAGAATTACATCGTCTGCGTATATCAAGATCTCGGAAGACAGAGAAATATTAGACAAATCATAAAAATATTAAAAACTAAGGGTTCGAGAATGGTTGGTACCTGGAATATTCTGAAGAGAATGATACGAGGAGATGAGAAAAGAGAAAAAGGGTTATATATATAGGATTGCTGCGTGCGATTTGTAAGGAATGAGCAGATTAGCGAGTGGACCGAATGGGATAGACTGCATAGCTTGAGTTTGATTAAAAGTATGTCGTGATTAAAGATATCGAAAGTCTTTTATAAAAACTTTTATAATTCTGTATTTGCCCATAATTGTGAATTTAGTTGAAGTCCATTTAATGCGCTCAATTAAAAATATTATTAAATAAAATAAACCCAACTCTTATTATATAGAGACCGGGAGTACATTTTACAATTTTTCCTTAAAATGACAAAAACCAATGAGAATTGATGTAATGAGAATAAACAGCAAGAAATCGTCTATGAAATAGTCGTTATTCTGCGAATGCCAGATGTATTCTGGATAGTAGAAGAAGTATGTAAAAGATCCCCATTTGGCCAATACATATAGGCAAGACAGATATATCCTAGGATTGTCCACGAGGATATTCGAATATACCTAAACCAAAGAATGAGCCAAAGATCAATAATGGTGCGAGTGCTCTTTCTAGCATCTCTGTCATATTTTCCGAATCGTCGTAGTATTTTAACTGAATTAGTTCTTGCTGCACGAGATTCAAACACGTTTTAATATTTTTATAAGATTTTTAGAAATAGCTTTTGCAGTTTCTCTAGGAACTTTGTGAATACTACACTATAAAATATACAGTGTAAAATACACTGAGGGATAACGTATTTATATACTGTTTAATCAGCAAGTATTGAACAACAGAATGGACATAGATAATCTAGATTAGATTGCCTTTCTTTTCGCGGAATTTTTATTTATAGATTGAAACCACTAGATTGTGGATTACTGTTGAAAAAAAACTCATATTTTTATTCAGAAGAATATCAAATTAATAAAATATTTAATAGTTATAATTGATCGTAAAGATTATATTATGGAAGATTTCATTTCATTTCAATACCGTTTTATAAATTTTAATTTTTATTAAATTAAATAATGACAATTATCTACAATTAAATAATATATTAATTTGCCTCATATACTAATTGCGAAGTTTACCAAATGCTTTACCTTTTTGGATTTAATTTCAATCAAACATGATATTGACTTTTTTAATGAATTCTAATGCTATTTATTACCTTTTGTAATAGTCATAAGACAATTCTTATGAAATGACACTTTAAATAAATTTTTATAGGTATATAATCCTAGTTTATATCTCACATTTTATTAACGATATTAATAAAATGTGCAATGCTATTGCTAATAAATAAAAAAACAATTGACACTTGAAAAAGATAAAGTAAAAGTAAATGCTAAAGAATCTTGTGATATGCATTATTTGATACATAGAGAAAATACTATAATTATTTAAATATAATGTGTGATCTGGAACTAGTGCCTAATCTGCATTTAATGCTTTTACTATTTTTACAAGGCACAAATGATTTTAAATGTAATTATACAATACTAATAACATTTTGTCTTTATACTAAATACAAACATGCTTTTTACTTTTTTGGCTTCTAACGACACATGGTGATTTAAATTAATGGTGATTTAATAATAATTTTGATAAAATATTTGATATATTGAAGGTATGTGCACAATATAATACCCTTTATAATGTAAGTAAAGGTAAATACAATTATTCTTATAATGATAATATAATTTATTAATGTAAACATATTGTAAATGTGATGTTAATTTTACTATTATTTTTTATTTTTATTCTCAAAATATTTTTATATACAGGATGTTCTCAAAAGATGATACTAAATTTTAGAAGTATGTAGTAAGTACTTATTAAAAGTACAAATCAAAAAATCTTAATGCACAGTACTCCAAAAACTTTTTATTTCTGAGTTATGAAGCATTTTCTTTTGTGAAAAATAGAAAATAAATTAAATCTACAATAAATGTGTCTTTGGCTTATGTCAATACACAATTCGGCATGTTTCATCATTGACAAAGATTCCAGGTTTATTTCGTATGATTATTTGTTGACAACAGTTTCTAAGTCTCTTGTTCATTCACGGTCAGTTCATTTACAGACGCCTATATGTAACCACCTAATTACACAGGGATTATTATATTCAACTTTGGATTGTGGACCGTGTCTAATTTTGTGTTATCTGAAAAATGGCTAATTTTTATACAAATTCTACAAATGACAGATATTCATTTTATGTATGGCAGAGCAAAGGGCAATGCTTCAAAAGCAATACGCTTGTATCATGCAGCTTATTGGCGAATCGCCGACAGCCAAGAAGAAGAATGTTTAGCAAAATTCATCAACGCTTACGTGAGGCCGGACAATTCATACCAAATTTATGACTGCGGTAGACCGCGACTTATTAGAACTCCTGCATTCGAGGAAAATATTTTACGTACAATTGAAGAAAATCCTGGAACATCTTGTCGAAGAATCACTCTGCAAGAAAGATCAAGCCATCATACTGTGTGAAACAGTTTGCATGATCAACTTTTGCATTATGTCCCTTTTGTATTATGTCCAGCACGTTCAGGCTCTTTTATCAATTGATTTGCAACAACTTTCACTTTTTCACTTTTTGTCAATGGCTTCTTCATCGATGCAATCAAAATCCACAATTTTTGTGCAATATTTTGTTTACTGATGAGGCATTCTTCATCAGGGATGGAATCAATAACGTTTATAACATACATGTTTGGGGAGATAAAAATCCTCATGCTATTATAACATCACGACATCAGCATCGTTTTCTATGAATGTTTGAGTAGGTATTTTTGGAAACCATCTAATCAGGCCTTACATTTTGTTTAATAGATTAACAGGACAAGTATCTTAATTTTCTCGAAAAATAATTTATTCGAACTTTTGGGAGATATTCTTTTACAACATAGACAACGAATATGGTTCATGCATGTTGATACTCCTGCCCATTTCCTCGTTAATGTCAGACGCCATTTAACTAATCGTTTTCAAGAAAGGTGGATAGGACGTGGCGGTTTAGTTGTATGGTCATCTCGCTCATCGGATTTAAATCCGTTGAATTATTATCTATGGGGACACTTGAAGAGCATATATATGCCATATCAGTTGATACAATAGATGAATTGACTCAAAGAATTGAAAACTGTTAACAAATTGTTAACGGAATAAACCCGGAATCTTTGAATGTGATTTTCGATTTTCAAGAAGAGACGTGCCAAATTATTGAAATGGACGGAAGGCACATTATTGTAAATTTAAATTATTTTCTATTTTTCACAGAAGAAAATGCTTCATAACTCAGAAATAAAAGTTTTCGGAGTACTGTTCATTAAGACTTTTTGGTTTGTTTTAACGAGTACTACATATCCCTAAAATTTTGTACCATCTTTTGGGAACACTCTGTATAAAGATATAATACAAGACTTGATTTAATGTCGATTTTAAAAATATATAGTTTTATACACCTGTGCTTTTCGGAAGCACAGGTCCCTCTTCAGTTAAAAAAATAAGATTACAATATTTGATATGATGTCGATCTACGAGTGATTGGCGGCGTGACATTCGCGATGTACTTAGCTTAGGTTTTACTGAATGTGTTAAGCAAGTGAAATCATCTCAAAACGTGGTTAAAAACATGTAATGTAATTAATGGATATTATTAATAAATCTTATGTAAACCCGTATATCACTCTGGTATCTCTGAATCACTACTGCTTTTTTGTAACGTTGAACCATCGTGATTATGCGAGATTCAATTTGATGAATATTTATGAGATCTAATATTTTTTAAAAATTCAGATATAAAATTTTTATATAACATCGATATACATATAATTAAGAGTATATATAATTAAGAGTATATATTATACAAAAATTTTGAATTTTAAAAAAATATTAGATCTCATAAATGCCATCAAATTGAATCTCGCATAACCACGATGGATATATATATACAGATTCCGATTTTAAAAACTTATGAACACCACGTCCATCTTCATGCTTGTACAGCTTAATGTGAAGCCTCACTATGTATGACCGACAAAGAGGCTCGTTTCTATTTATTTTTGTTTCTATGAAAAAACTCTAGCAACGTAAAATATGATTTGTCTAGATTCTCAGTATCCTTCTACGAATTAATTCTCTAAGTTTATTTTTTGATATGTACCATTTCAGATATTCTTCTTTTGTTATAATTATTTTCTATGTATAGTATTTCTCCTTCCCTATTAAAATTATGATTATTCTCTAATGTATGTTGTGTGATGACTGTGTATTTAGACGGATCATATCTAATATTGCTTTTATATTCTTTTAGTCATGTTTTCAATTGTCTCTTTGTCTGTCCTACATACGAGGCACACAATCGTTGCAACTTATTTTACATACCACATTTTGAATGTGAATTTTGTTAATTCTACCTTTATGTACTCTGATGAAAGAATTAAGTTTGTTGATCTAATTAAGAATTTTAATTAATAGATAAATCACTTAATGGATACATACAGCTCAGTCTTCATTTAGACTGTACAATTCTGGATGAGAGTCGCTTCGCGTGGAAAATCGTAAAATATATTTTAAAGCAGAGAATTTTTGTTTCGTATAGTAGAAAAGAGACTTTATTTTTGTTAATAACTTTTTAAGGATCGAATAATATTTATTCAAGGTCGGGGGTCGTGATCTTGACAACATATGTCAAGGTCATCGACGGCTGCTCCCCTTTTGTCTAGTTTTATCCAATTGGCATAAATATAATTGATATTCTAAAAATAAAATTAATCAATTTTAATTGATAATTTGTATCTTTGATATCATGAATATGTAAAAAAAAGATCTCCATCATCGTTATGCTTTATTTATTTATGGACAGCTATAGCGATCATTACAACTTACTAATATCATACGACAAAATATACTGGTTTTCTATATCTGGAATTAACGTTTTGAAAACTCTCAAAAAGATTCTAGTAATATTATTAATAATTCTTATATTTTATATTTATAAAGATTTCTTTAAAAAGAATATCTTAATTTCTTCACATTTTTTAAGTTTTCTTTGGAAATTATAAAATGAGGAATTTTGTAAATTCTATTTCAGAATTTACATTTTATCTATAAAAAAATTTAGAAAAGTTACTCTCCCAATACTTCTAAAAAGTCTCAATTCATTTAAAAATTAAAAAATCTTTCTAAAAAATTTTTAAATTATATAAAAATTATGAAATATTCTAAAAATTATCTGAAAAATATTTTTAAAAAAATTGTCATAAAAGAATTTTTCTAAATGTCTGTAGAATATAATAGTTAGGGTGACTATTGATTTCATAGCTTACTCACCGGAAGGATTGTTGTGGAAGAAGGACATAGGCGCCTGCAGCATTTTGAAAAACATCTTATGAAGATTATTACTCGAGTTCATAGAGATCTTTATGTAAAGAAAGCTGCGAAACAATGTGGTAGCAATGCAGACGATGATGCAGAATGTGTATACGTATGTGGCATCCATTAGTGCTCAGAAGGCCGTCCGGGTTTAATATGAAGATCGATTCAAGGAAACTATTATTGTACATATTCATGAATTGTTTGACATCACTAGTATTTTCAATACGCTTGACATCTTCCGAGGACATAGTCCAGTATGACAGTCAGTAATCATTCCCGGTAGTGGGATCAGGCATACCTGACTGATGATGAAGATCATCAGCATGGATAGCGTGAAATGTCACTGTTATACAGATATTTCTTGTACACTCTACTCAACCGTGTGCCGTCATCTCGGCTTCCGGACTGTTCTCCACATAATCCGAATTAATGTTCAAGTGCTGCACGATGGCAAATAATCTTCATCTTATTACTTGAATTTATCTCTCATATAATAGATGTAATCTGATGAAGTTAATTAAGTTTGAATCATTTAAAAACGAAGAAAATAATGTTAAGAACATTTGTAGATATCTGAAAACTACTTAACTTTTTTTTGAATTTTAATTTCTTGAATTTTAACTTCTGCCGCACTTTATTAATTGATAATAATTAGTGACGGTATATTAGAAATCTTTAATGCGTGAAAATACAGATATTTTTTAAAATTGTTTTGTTTTTATTTTATGTATGTTCATTTTTTGTTCTATTTTTATTAAACAAAAATAATGTAAAATATTTTTTTTTCAGTTTCTATATTTTTATATTATAAATAACGAATGATCACGAATAATCTTATAGTGAATGAAACTTGTAATCAATAATTTTGATATCTGTTTGTTATTGTGATTCTCTTAGACATTTCCGAAGCTCTTCTCATGTTCTCTTCCTCTCTCTGCGCTTCGTTCAAATTGTCCAACATCCCAAATCTTTTTGATTATACTAATTCATTATAATTTTCTTGCATTTTTACATTCTCTTGGGAATCAGGATATTTAATTTAAAAGATATTCAATTTTCATCATCTAATTAATTATATGTAAATTACATATAAATTAAATATTTAAAAGTTTCTTATTATTTTTCATTTAAAAAATCTTATTATTTATTAATTTTAACTATGAAATTATCTAATTTTTATGTGTTATTAATAAAATTATATCTATCTTCATAACGATAAAAAAAATTTTTTTAATTATTTATTCAGCATTAAATTTGCTTTGTATTGTGTGTGTGTGTGCTGTGTTGTCATTATTATAAAAAAAAAAATTACTTTTCCAAATTACTTTTAAAACAAATTAAAAAATCAAAATTAAAAATTAAAAATTTTTTAATTTCATAAAAATAACTAATTAAGAATATTCTGATGTTACTCATTCAATCTAATATGACGATATGATCCGCCCTTTTGAGGAATTGCAATTGATGTGACAAGTATCCTCGCTTGCCGTGGAGATATTCGATGATGCACTTTTCATAGAGATGCCTAGCAACACGAGTATCCACCGCGCTCAAGGACTCGTCGAGCAAATAGACATTCGCTTGTTTATAAACCACTCTCGCAAGATTAATTCGCGCTCTTTAAATAAAGATACACCTCTATCATTGACCATTGTCATGTCTCCCTGCGGAAATTGTCAGAAATCTTTCATCAAGGCGCACACATTTATTACATGAAACATTTGCCAATTAATTAAAAAAAAACTTTAAAAACTGTCAAAAATTTCGAAATTAGGAAATATTAGACATTTTTTTTTATCTGAATGGAATCACATATAGATTAAAGATTCAGAAAAATACATAACAATTGCTAAAATATATCTTCTTTTATTTCCAGTCACAATTAAAGACGTAATTCATGTTTAATGATTGATGCGGAGAATTGAAGGATCTAATTGTAAGAATTATTACTAATTACATATAAAAATTCTTCATACTAATATGCAATAACAGAAATATATAAACACTGTACAATATCCACAATAATTGCTTTGGACCATGAAAATTACTTGCATATATCTAATCTTGTCATAGGATTGGCCAAACAGTATATTATCCCTTACAATACCACCGAAAAGCCAGGGTTCTTGACTGGCATAGTAGATAAGCAGATTCGGATTGCTCAAGAAGAATCCAGTGGATAAATTGCCCGGAAAATTTTATATATATATATATATATATATATATATATATATATATATAAAATTATATATATATATATATATACTTCGAGGAACTTTGAATTAAGATTACGGAATCCGTGCCGGGATTTAACTCCTTCAGCAGTAGATGTAATATAGATGATTTGCCAGATCTACTGCACCAACTACAGCACACAATTGACTTGGCTTGATAGGTTGATATTGTACAAAATTGGCAAAAATTGACGCTTCACGTATATCTGAAGATCAGATAAGCTTTGATGTTTGAACAGAACAATACTCCCTTTCTCGAGATGTACTTGTCTATTTGATTCTCTGCAGTTTCTTCTTTTAGTTTCTGAGATTCGAACTGCAACTGCAGTATCTTCTCTGAGAAGCATCTCGTCATTTCATCCATCAGTAAAAAATTCTGTAAAAATTAAACGCAATTCAATAAATACGTAACAATAGAGATATAAGAATAATTGTAGATTTAAATTCATCATAAATTAGAAAATAATGATAACATATACCTCCAATCGATTAAATGACACTATTGATTCACCCAGCAGTATTAGCCCTAATGGAAAGTACAACGCGACGACGAGTTGAAGTATATTGAAATATGTTGACATTTCATAAGTCACTTTGGCAGTCAAATTTTCTCCTTTAAAACGAACATTATCAGGGTGAAATACAGGGTCAATCGTTCAATGAAGACTATAATGGCCAAATATGTGGTGCGCACGTACGATAAAAATTTGATTTGCTTGATCTTCAACTTTCTGATTACTGATGCAATTTGGCTGAACGATTTCTTCCAGGCATACATCTTTACCACCTGAACGGAGAAATTATCATCTCATAAATTTGTTTCATAAAATTTTCTTAAAAATGGATGTTAATATTACATAGATGTTAATATTATATCTTTCATCAATTTATATTATTTAAGAATAATTAAATTTCTTGAGAATACCTGTATCCTAGCTATGAGTTCGCTCATCAGTTACACTCTTCGGTCAGTGGCGCAATCATTGCTCTGAGTGATTCTTTATGATTCAAGCTCAAAGTCCTTTATCCTAGAAGAACAATGATCAATAACGTCCCGATGCCAAAACTTGAAATACCGACTTTTTGCCACATTATTATTTCTATGATTGCGGTCTGTGAATATAAATCCGGTCGACTTCAACAATTATTTAAAAACAACTTCAAAATAAGTGAAAAGAAGAGGTCTTCATAATTTAAACTAACTAACGGAATTATAAAATGCATACAAATAGCTTATGTGCACATTATATAATTATATAATAGATATAATAGATTTTTTACGAATTATACTATAATTGTTAAAATTTGCATTCATCAATAATCTACAAAAGAGGTTAATAAATTTAAGTTATTTTTTTTTTTTTCAAGAATATAATCAAAATGCTGTTTAATTATAGAAGATTGTACACGACTACTTTCACGAGAGATTACAAAGAATTATCATAAAAGGCATAATTCATATAATTCAGATACATTTTTAATTGATCGAAGCGAATGACATCTTTGCTGAGAAGATTCATGATCTGTCCGGTATCGGTTTGGTTGGCTGCTGTATTCAACCATAATAACTACAACAGTTTGGAATAACTATAAATTGAATAATCTTTTTATTTTTTTTCCGCTTCGTCTATACAACCATTGACATACAAGCATAACATGAATTTTTCTTTGATTACAAAAAAGATGTTCAAAACTCCCTATAAAAATTGTAATAAAACTGAATAAAGCTGCTTAATATAAATTATAGAATCATTTTCCATAAATCCTGTTCTATTTTTATTCTTTGGATTAAGACTAAGTCCACAAATACAATAATAGTAAGCCTTAAGTCTTAAGAAATTGGTCAATCACAGTCGAATGTGAAAGAATAATCGACAATGATTGGTCAATTACTTAAGGCTTAAAGCTTACTACTTTATTGTGTTTGCGGGGTAATGTAATCAACTATTTGTAACATCACTAAGCCACACACGCGCACGCACATTGCCACTTTCCCATACATGTTTATTCTCTTTTTTTGTGTTATTATTAATAGTAGTATTTATTTAAATACTTTTCGATTTTGTAATATTTAATAAGAATATAGAATATTTGATTATTAAATTATTTAATTATTAAAAAAAATTGTTTAATTATTAAGTTAGAAAAAAATATATGTTTTTAACTTATTATTGCAACAAGTTAAAATTGCAATTTTTTTACTTATCTAGATTTTTATCTATTTATGTAGTCTCCCGGTAAAAAATTTTTTTTCATATAAATACATTTCATATATAAATACATCACTATACGAAATTATGTAAAAAGGACTCTACACAAAACATATGGAAAATGAGCCTCGAGCTAATTTGACTGAATTTATAATATGTTGTAATTCTGATTGTCCTGATCAAAAGTCTCCATGAACTCAATTATTCATTATTTTATTTTATGCCCATGGAGACTTTTGATCAGGACAATCAGAACTACAACATATTATTATACAAATTCGTCCTAATTAGCCGGGACTCATTTCCCATGTTTTGTGCGGGGGATCTTTTGTATAATTATGTATAATTCATTAATTATGAATAATTAAATGAATATATATTCCACATACATACATAAATCTTCGGAATATGTATTATAATATTTCAAACAGTATTTGAACAAAGTTGTTCTAGAATTTCTTGCAAAATGATATGGAATCTAATACGTTTAAAATATAAAATAATAAGTCACTATAAAATTAACTTAATTTTTTTTATTTGTATAATCACTTGGAACATTCAGAACAAAATTTGTAATATATTTTTTTATCATTTAATTTTTCATCTAAAAATTATAGTTATTAATAATCTACAAATAGATATTATCATACTTTTTATCATGTATAATAATGCTGTTCATTTTGTAAATGTATAATTGCAGAGTAAAATATAGATTAATTATTCACAAATAATTTCCTGTCTTTAAATTTTGAAGACCTGTTTCTAAGGCTTTTTAAGTTTTAATTTTTGTAGCAAAATCGAAACATTTGTTTTTGTAATATTTATGTTGTGATATGCAATATTATTTGTAACTGTAATATTAATTTCAAAAACATGACGTATAAATATTTGATCACTTCTCAATCCTAATTATTTTCCATTATAGGCATGATCTTCAATGTCTATCAATAGCACATTTGTTGATACAATAATCATCGCAAATGATGTATCTTTCGAATGATCTTATCTTTTTTAGAATATAACAGCCCGGTAAAAAAAATGTTTCATGTATAATTATATATAAACGATTGTACATAATTTGTAACCGTTATAAATAAGTTATGTATAAATTAGTGATGTAGAACAGTTTTTGTATAATTATGTATAAAAAAAAATTTTTTTTACCGAGCTGCTATATTCTAAAAAAGATAAGATCACTCGAAAGACGTCATTCCGCGTTTATTGTATCAACAAACGTGTTACTGGTAGATGTTACAAGCATGTTGAAGATCATGCTTATAATAAGGAAGATTAAAATCAAATGATGATACATCTGTCATTTTGAAATTAATACTACAATTACAAACAATATTGCATATTACAACATAAATATTACAAAAACAAATGTCTGAAAATTGTTACAGAAATTGAAATTAAAAAATTTTAAATTAGAACAATTTGAAGTTTAAAGACAGGAAATTACTTACAAATAATTGATCTATTCATATTTTACCTTACAATTTATAAAACAAATAAACAAAAACTGTTATGTATTATAAAAGTAATATATTATCAATTTGTAAGATCATTAATAATACTTGAGTATAAAAATTAAATATTTAAAATATATATGTATATATACATTACAAATTTTGTTTCGAATACTCCAAGCGATTATAGAAATAAAAAAATTCAAGTTATTCTTATGGTAATTTGTTATTTCGTATTTTGAATATGTTAGATTCCACATTATTTTACAAGAAATTATAGAACGATAACTTTATTCACTATTCAAATACTTTCTGAAATATGTTATGATATATACATATTCCGTATATATATTATACATATATATACATATTCCGAAGATCTTTTGCCCTGAACATGATATTATTTGCTGAATTTGCATAGTTTGTCAAGATTTTGTGTAAATTGAGATAAAATGAGCAAAAAATGACACTTTTGGTTATTTTTAACATTTTTTTATAAACAATATTAAGTGAAATGAATTAAGAAATGTTTCAACACAAATAAGGGAGAAGAAAATTATTTCTAATCAAAATATGTCTAGGTGTTAAGTAATATTCATATGTGCAAGTGACTATATAAATACAATTATACAAATACAATTTTGACGATAAAATAAAAGGTTATTAAGAATTTATGTTCATGGAAATAATTATAACTGATGAAAATAAATATTAGGTGTACAAAAAAGTTCTGAGCTTTAGATTTGATACAACCGAAATAACAATTTAAATTTTATATATCTTCCCGCCTTTTTGTGGTTTTAAAGCGTTAACATTTGGCCTTC
>Ga0157363_1001384_pt1 | contig 20124 bp, 18 predicted proteins | sample AttsexASBM1_FD_111477 | JGI IMG/M metagenome (GOLD analysis project Ga0157363, IMG submission 111477) | Fungus gardens microbial communities from leaf cutter ant in Ribeirão Preto, State of São Paulo, Brazil - Atta sexdens ASBM1 | ecosystem: Host-associated > Fungi > Mycelium > Unclassified ... | reverse complement strand
GGGGCAATCCATTGCTGCACCCCCAGGAAATAGTGCGGTTCAGCCTTCAGACCGGTCTCTTCATATAATTCACGACTGACCGCTTCACTCAGCGTTTCTCCGGCCTCCAGATGACCCGCTGGCTGATTGAGCGTCGGTAATCCGTTAATCCGTTCTTCCACCACCAGTAATTTGCCTTCGGCGTGGACCAGGCAGGCAACCGTAATATGTGGACTAAACATAAGTACTCCCGAAGAAAAGGAAAGGAGAGTGCCGGAAGTCCGTTATCAGACTCCCTGCACGGAACTGACTTCGCGCCACTCGCCTGACGCCAGATTATCCAGAGTATAACTGCCGATAGCATAGCGGATAAGGCGTAAGGTCGGGAAACCGATAAACGCAGTCATCCGCCGGACCTGGCGGTTACGCCCCTCATGCAGCACAATTTTCAGCCAGCAGTCAGGAACCGATTTACGTTCGCGAATAGGGGGCTGTCGCGGCCATAACCAGGCCGGTTCCGCAACCCGTTCGATGGTGGCGGGCAGAGTAGGGCCATCTTTCAGGGTAACGCCGTCGCGCAAGCGCTGCAGATCCTGCTCCGTGGGATCACCTTCGACCTGTACAAAATAGGTTTTCCCGGTGCGTTTACCGGGCTGAGTCAGTTTTGCCTGCAATTTACCGTCGTTAGTCAGTAACAGCAGTCCTTCACTGTCACGATCTAAACGCCCGGCAGCATAAACACCACTTAACGGAATAAACTCTTTCAGTGTCCGCCGCCCGCCTTCATCGGTGAACTGAGGCAGTACATCGAAGGGTTTGTTAAACAGAATGATCTTCCGGGCTTGCTGACTGACCGGGGTGCGGATAGGGCGGGGAGAGCGCTTAGAATGTCGGGATTTGTTAAACATAATGAGTATTATTGACCAGAATCACAGCAGTATAACCCGGATAGCGTATTTTGGCTGTAGGATGTAGGCGTATCGGTCGGGGAAAAATAAACTAACTGCCGGTTTTTCGTACAGTTATTCGGCTGGCCAGACAAATCAGCCCGTAACCCACCACCGGCATCACAATTCCCCGTTCAGGGAAATAAAATACTTATCATCGGTGAAAATTTGCGGTAATACTCTTTGTCACCATGTCCCCGGCAACGGGTATGCGGATACATTTTTTTGCAAGCTATTGCCTGCGTATTCGGGTACTATTGTCCGGCATCTTACAAATCATTAACATAAAATCGCTCGAAGGAGAGGTTGATGGAAAGCAAAGTTGTTGTTCCGGCGGAAGGTCAGAAAATTACTGTTAGTCAGGGAAAACTTGTTGTACCAAATAACCCTGTGATCCCTTACATCGAAGGGGACGGGATTGGGGTTGATGTCTCTCCTGTCATGCTGAAAGTGGTTGATGCCGCCGTAGAGAAAGCTTACAAGGGCGACCGTAAGATTTCCTGGATGGAAATCTACACCGGCGAGAAATCTGTTGAACTGTATGGTCCGGATGTCTGGCTGCCGAAGGAAACCCTCGACCTTATCAAAGAATACCGCGTTGCCATTAAAGGCCCATTAACCACTCCGGTTGGCGGAGGCATTCGTTCACTGAACGTTGCGCTGCGTCAGGAGCTCGATCTGTACATCTGTTTGCGCCCGGTTCGATACTACACCGGCACCCCAAGCCCTCTGAAACGCCCTGAAGATACCGATATGGTCATCTTCCGTGAAAACTCCGAAGATATTTATGCCGGTATCGAATGGAAAGCCGGTACTGCAGAAGCAGATAAAGTGATTAAATTCCTGCGTGAAGAAATGGGTGTTAAAAAAATCCGTTTCCCTGAGCAGTGTGGTATCGGTGTTAAACCTTGTTCAGAAGAAGGTACCAAACGTCTGGTGCGTGCTGCGGTGGAATACACTATTGCCAACGACCGTGACAGCCTGACGCTGGTTCATAAAGGCAACATCATGAAATTCACCGAAGGTTCTTTCAAAGACTGGGGCTACCAGTTAGTGAAAGAAGAATTCGGCGCTGAGCTGCTGGATGGCGGCCCATGGATGAAATTCAAAAACCCGAAAACTGGCAAAGAGATCATCGTTAAAGATGTTATCGCCGATGCCTTCCTGCAGCAGATCCTGTTGCGTCCTGCCGAGTATGACGTTATCGCCTGTATGAACCTGAACGGCGACTATATTTCAGACGCCCTGGCAGCCCAGGTAGGCGGTATTGGTATTGCCCCGGGTGCCAACATCGGTGACGAATGTGCACTGTTCGAAGCCACCCACGGTACTGCACCAAAATACGCCGGACAGGATAAAGTGAACCCGGGTTCAGTGATCCTGTCTGCCGAAATGATGCTGCGTCACATGGGCTGGACCGAAGCGGCCGACCTGATTGTTAAGGGAATGGAAGGCGCTATCGCGGCCAAAACCGTGACCTACGATTTCGAACGTCTGATGGACGGCGCTAAACTGCTGAAATCTTCAGAGTTTGGTGATGCGATCATCAAAAATATGTAATTTCCGGTAACGGCGGTTACAACTGAAACGGGTCCTGAATGGGGCCCGTTTTTTATTAGCCTGCTAATGGTTATCAAAATATTATCAAAACAAATTATCAAAACCCCCTGATTCAGACGGCTATAGTGATCCAGTTTTTGCTCTGATAGTCATGATATTTATCCGTCTGAGCCTGTTTTATCGTCCAGGCAATTTCTGATTATCAATTCCCTGTTAGCGAGACAGTTTCCGTAGAATCTTTTGCTTCAGATAGCTATGAGGTCGCGGATATATCTCCCCGATCTCCTGATTAAGAAAACCTAAGCATTGAATACCTAAATATGTAGTGGCTGGCTGGTATAACTTGATTGCATTTACGCCGGTCTGAGTAATTATCTCCTGTAAAAACCTATTCCTGGATGTCCCTGAGACTTCCGTTGGTTGCATTACGGTGCCGAAATTCTCCCGGTGGCATGCCTGTGTATTTGGTGAATGCGGCGTTGAAAGCACTCGCAGACTGATATCCTGTTCGGAAAGCTATTTGTTCTATTTTATCCTTGCCATTTAGCAGGGCTTTCCTGGCTAACGACATTCGCCAGAACTGCAGATATTGGCCGGGAGACATACCCGTTGTTTTACTGAACAGGGCAAAAAAGGAGGAGCGGGACATTGCGCATTCACGGGCTAGCTGTGTTATTTTCCAGTTAGCGCCGGGGTTTTCATGGATAAGATGCAGTGCTGTGGCGATCTTCTCGTGTTGTAACCCTTTCAGAATTCCTGCTGAATTCGATAACTCTCGATCACTGCGTAACGCTTCTACCAGTAACAGTTGCAGGAGGTACATCAAAACCATGTCACGTCCGGGTCGCCGCCGACGGCTTTCATCCAGTAACAGTTCAGATAAGGTAGCAAAACGAGGTTGTCCTTTAACCTGAATCTCGTTAGGGAGTAAAGCAAGGATGAGTTGTTTGTCCGGCGTATCAAATACACAATGGCCCACATTTATCAGAAGTTCCGCTGCCCCCGTAGTTGAACCAATTCTTACGTGTCCTTCACTGAGAAAGACCGGCTCCGTAATGCCTTCAGGAGGGGAGATTCGCGCATTCGTATTTTCAAATGTGTAAGTTGCGGGTATCAGAACAAAATCACCGGAAACAAGCAGAGTCGGAGCTTTACCGTTAACACTTATCAGACATTCACCCTGCAACACGGCGCAATAAAAAGCTTCTCCGGAAGACTCTCTGATAATACGCCAGCTACCCGCGCCCTCAACAAGTTTTGCATGAGTTGGTCTGGGGTTGAGTAAAGCAACAATATCGGTTAACGGATCTGACATTGGACTATATCTCAATATAAGTGGATTAATAATTATATAATGTCCGTACATGGATAACTATCATCACTGCTCTGACTAACAGCGAGGATTAACCATGTCGACTGTACTGATTACCGGATGCTCTTCTGGTTTTGGGCTGGAAACCGCAAAACTTTTTTTAGCCGAGGGCTGGAATGTGATTGCCACAATGAGAATTCCTGACACGACGCTTCTCCCTGAAAGCGACAGGCTGAACATATTGCCGCTGGATATCACTTCAGAGGCCAGTATCGCGGATGTGGTGAAAAAGGCAGGTACGATTGACCTGCTGGTAAATAATGCTGGGTTCGGTACAGTTGCGCCAGTTGAACTGATACCTCTAAAAACGTCCCGGGACTTGATGAATACCAATGTTCTGGGGGCGTTGTCATTAACTCAGGCGTTTCTCCCTTTGATGAGAGAGAAAAAATCGGGGGTGATTATCAATGTTTCTTCCTCGGTAACTACCAAAGCGATGCCCCTGATTGGACTTTATCGTGCCAGCAAAGCAGCACTGAATGCATGGAGTGAGTCATTAGCCATTGAAGTAAAATCATTTGGTATTCGCGTTCATGTTGTATTACCCGGGCGTTCGCCCGAATCGAAGTTTGGGAAAAATGCACAAGTCTATTTTGGCAAGCAAGACGATCCTACTTATAAAGAAATGGTAAATGAGTTTATCCGGATGGTTGGCGACACCGACTCGCCGGTGACTTACATGGGAGATGTGGCGCAAGCTGTTTTAGCAGTTGCCAACGATAAAAACTCTCCGCTGTACAGTGCAGCAGGTGAAGATGCGAAACATTTTCTCTCAGCGGCGCGGAATCATTCACCTTTTTCTTACTGATTACTCAGGGAGAATATGTGACACGAGAGAGCAGAGTGAAGGCCTCACTCTGCTCCTGAGATGTATACAGAAGGGGTGTAGCATGAATATGCTTAAGACTACCTTTTTCAGGTTGGACTGACTGCCTGATAAAACTAAGCAGATGATTAACAAAGGCAACAGGATCAGATGAAACTATCCAGTGAGTCCGGAACAGAACCAGTGCCTCTCCCCGCTCAAAGCTTGCTGCAATACTTTTCTCACTGTTAGCTGAGCACGACTAAATCCTTGCCAGTTATTTTGCTATTTTTAGATATTCAGCCGACTTTATGGTCGGGAAGTTTTAGGGATATGCTTATTGCGAAGGAGTAGTCGTCGCAAAGTGAGTGTAATGCATAAAAAGTTGGGGCGGTATCTGACGGCCAGCTCAAATACAGTTATCCGCACAATACTGACTTCAGGTTTTAACCCTTATCGGGTTAATCATATAACCAACGTCCCGATCTGGCTGATTCAGCAAACATTCTTACGGTGAGCGGTCTTTTCGACCGGGTTACTGGTTTTTTGGTAAACCAGCTTCGGAAAAACCAAGGAATATTCCACGGGAGATAACTCTCAATATTTAATGATGAGACATCAGTATCAAATTCCTCAGAGAATTTATCTATCGCCATCGCCAGGTTTTCCGTTTCAGCATATTCCTGCAGAATAGTTTCTGCATCAAGTGGAATGGATTTCATCAGTAACGATTTAACTACCGGCAACTCCTGGCGGAAGAAATTGAGGACTTTTTCATCGGTTACCATAATTTAACGTTTCCCCCGGTAATGCGGTTGTAGTTTACTGCAGTCCTGAAAGCGATTGTAGCCACATCAGAGGCGACGATAAACCATCCCAATACAGGCACTGTACGCCCTCGAATGCCCCGGGATGGTTAACCCGTGTGGGTTTTAAGGTTCGCAGGCTGGTGTTAGTGAATGTCGGAAGACGAAAGGGACTCCAGATTCAGACACCGTTGGGCCATTTCCGGTGCTATAGAGGTTCCTTTCGTTGTCCCGCCAAATTTATCCCTTGTGGGCAAACAGGCTGTGCTGGGATTATCCACGCAGCGGCCGCAAAGTCAGATGGACCAATCTGCTTATTAACAGCCTTAGGAAAAAACCGTAAGAATAATTCTCCTGCCGGAAGGTTGGGGATTCCCCTGTAAAAGTACGAACCACCGGGTTATTTAACCGTATCTATACGATTTCCTGTTTATTTAAGTCGGATTTACCCTACAGGAATATTGTGGTTTTTTATATGGGAAATTTTCAGTTGACTCAGGTTAAGCGTACTGAGGTCGATATTTTTGTAATGTCATAAAGGTGATGCTGAGAAGACTAATATTATCATGTTTTTATTACACACTGACTTCGCATAGATGGGGAATGACCAGGAAAATGATGTTCAGAAATTTTTCTATTATATAGCCCTGGTTCTGCTAACACCGGGTCTCAGTTTTAGCATTAGCAAAGCCTTTCGTTAGGGGTATTGTGAGGTGCGGATTTATACTGACAGATATCGATGGATGTATACTGATAGCAGTGATATAAGAGTAATCACCATCACTTCAAAAAGGATTTTATTGTGGGATTTAATAAATTAATCACACCTCAGATAATTACAGTATTATATGCCTTAACTCTGGTATTATCCATACTAGGCGCGTTTATTAACCTGTCCAAAGGAAAAGTAAGCGAGGCCATAGTTTTACTGGTCATCGCTGTATTTAGCAGGGTGTTCTTTGAATGTGTTATCGTTAACTTTAAAAATAACGAATATCTTAAACGGATAGCTGAAGCACTTGAAAAACGACAGCCATAGTGGTTTCAGATAAATATCCCTTCCGGGATGTCTGTGACTGTTTCGGCTTTAAAGCCGTCCACGGGCAGCATCTGAAAGGTTGAATATTCGCTGAATAGGGTGCAGTTTTTACCCGTAAAGATAAAGTTTTCGGATGGCGCCGTGGTCCGGTAGTAGGGGTAAAGAATGGCTCTTTAGCCCCGTAGTCAGGCTGGATGACCCGGGACCTGTTGAAATTTTAAGTTGAAGGCAACTTTGCCCATTTGCCTGGCTGATGCCAGAAGCGGATCCACATTCTGTAAGCCGCTTACTCACAGAATGTTAGCATGAGAATCATCGGGTAATTCGTAATGCATCCACAACCAGTGAAAACGCCGGGGAAAGTTGTTTACGGCTGGGATAATAAAGATAGTATCCTGGAAAAGGGTGGCACCATGACTCCAGTACACGAATCAGACGACCTTCGCTGATATGCGACCCACACTCCTGTTCAGGTAAAAAGGCGATTCCCAGCCCCGCAAGTGCTGCGTCGACAACATGTTCAGAAGTATTAAACGTAAGCTGTCCGTTAACCCGCACATTTAACTCGCCTCCCTGCTGGTCAAACTCCCAGACATAAATTGCTCCTGACCGGATCATACGCAGATTAATACACTGATGCTCCGTTAGGTCATAAGGTGTCTGCGGGACAGGGTAACGACTGAAGTAATCAGGCGAAGCTATCGCCGCCATGCGGAGTCGTGGGCCAATAGGTATCGCTATCATGTCCTTGTCAATCGTATCACCCAAGCGCACACCAGCATCGAAACGATCCGCCACAATGTCACGAAATCCGTGGTTGGCATCGAACTCAATATGAATATCCGGATATTCCCGTAATAGCGTGGTAAGTTTAGGCAGCAAGGTCGTTTTCAACACGTTTGGACCACAGGTAATACGCACGGTCCCGGCAGGCTTGTCCCGAAGTTCGGTGAGCATATCCAGTTCGGCCTCAATCTCGTCAATACGATGACCCACCGACTTTAGCAGACGTTCTCCCGCAGCCGTAGGCGATACGCTACGGGTAGTCCGGGTGAGCAGGCGAATTTTCATCCGCTCTTCCAGTCCGGAAATCGCCTGGCTCAGGGCCGACTGAGTTACGCCAAGTTGCGCGGCAGCACGTGTGAAACTGGATTCCCTGGCTACGGTCACAAAAGAAAGTAAGTCGTTGAGGTTGCGTCTGGCCATGATCGTTTCTGCCTTTTTTATTAATTTTACTTATAAGCTTATTAAGTATTCATTAGTTAGTTTTAGCGCTGTCTATTGGTAACAATAATGAGATGTAAAAGTCAATACTCATAGCTACGCAATTCCAGCAGCGTAGAAAGTCATATTTGCTGATGTCCTGTTTTGTCTTACTGTCCGTTGCGTTGCAAAAAGGCATGACAGAGGATAATGATCCGGGAGTCTTAACAGCGGCAATGAGCTGTCTACTGTGGTTGCCGAGCCGCTGGGAAGTTAGCTGGGGTCGGTTATCGGCTGGCGGGGGGCTGATGGTCGCCACGGTACAACTGTCGCTTGCACTGGGCTCTACGGTAGGTGGTCTGCTTTGCGACTATCAGGGTTACCAAAGTACATTTCTGGCCAGTGCCCTGATGTTAATTATTTCTACTGTACTTATATTCCTGACTTCTGGTGCAGATAACCGGGTAACCCGCAGAGATAACTCTGGTACCCCACCGGGGGGTACCGGAAGAATCTGGCCTGATAATACAGTTTCAGAGCTGAATACGATTTATAAGCATTTTCATGGCTTTTATAAACAGTAGCAGGTGCGCTCAAATACCCGCTCAGCATTATCTGACCGGGTAAGTGCGACTCTCAAAGTAAACAGGGCTGTTTATTCGCCTGAGACCATAAAGGGAGTTCAACGGTCCCGGGATTATCGTATCCGGCTCAGATAAACGGTCGGGAAATTAACTCCAGCCCGGACAGTACAAGGAACAGAAGAAAGCACTGCCGGAAGCGCCGGGCGCTGATACGTGCCCGAACCTTCTGTCCGATCCACATTCCGGCCAGCGCTGGCAACAGGGATAAAAAGGACTGCGAGAACTGCCCGACTCTGAATGCATCATTCAGATAAAGCCCGGCGGCAAGTGCTATGGTCGAAACGGTAAATGACAAGCCAAGCGCCTGCACCAGTTCATCCTTACTGAAACGAAGCGACTGAAGAAAGGGAACGGCCGGCATCACAAAGACGCCAGTAGCTCCGGTGATCATTCCGGTGATACCCCCAATGACCGGCGCCAGCCATTTTTCCCGGGTCTGTGAAACGGTGAACGAAGGCGAAATCAGGGCAAAAACAGCATAGGTAATTAAAGCCACTCCCAGGCTAAATGCAGACCAGGAAGGATTTATCCGGGATATCAGCGAAGATGTCGCCACTGTAGCCACCATAATCAGCAGCATCATCAGCCACAAACGCCGGAAAACCAGCCTCACTGACGGTCCTGAAAACAGCTGCAGTAGGTTAGTGACAAAAGAAGGAACAACCAGCAGTGCTGCCGCGACAGGAAGAGGTAAAAACAATCCCAGCAGACCCATTGCCACCGTGGGCAAGCCCATACCGGTTACGCCTTTAACAAAACCGGCGAGCATAAAGATAAACAGTAGATAGAGATACAGTTGTTCGCCCACGAAATTTGTCCTGATAAAAGAGGTTAAGTGATTCAACCATCTCCGCTCAGAGTGGACAATCTGGTTTTAGTGGACCATGCTTCGGATAATCCGAAGAGTCAGGTGATTTCATATGAGACTGGATCTGTCCGATTTAACACTGGTCGTCTGCATCGCTGATGCGGGTAGCATTACCCGCGGCGCTCAAACTGCCAGTCTGGCGGTGGCTTCGGCCAGTGAGAGACTGAAAAGTATCGAAGAAGATAGCGGGGCAAAACTATTCTTTCGACATCCCAGAGGAGTCAGCCTGACGGAAGCGGGTGAGATACTGGTCGGCCATGCACGCGAACTCCTTGCCGGACACCAGCGGCTTAAAACCGAACTTGATACTTATCTCAAAGGCGCCAGAGGGAAAATCCGGTTATATGCCAACACTTCATCAATGGCCAGTTTTCTGCCGGGCAGGCTGGCAGGTTGGCTGTCAGAACATCCCAATGTGACTATTGAACTGGAAGAGCGGACCAGTGAAGATATTATTAACAGCATTAGCAGAGGTATCGTAGAGGCCGGTCTTGTCTCGGATGCAGTTAATGCCGGTGAACTTATGCTTGAACCCATAGCAGATGACAGGCTTGCCCTTATCCTGCCCGCGACTCATTCATTAAGATTGAGGGATAATGTCACTCTGCAGGATGCCATCAGTGAGCCTTTTATTGGCCTGTATCCGGGTAGTGCGCTACAGGACCACATCAGCGGCCATGCTCTCAGGCTGGGTCATTCATTGTTTTATCGCATCAGAATGAGCAGCTTTGAAGGTGTTTGTGAGATGGTCAGCAGTGGGACAGGGGTCGCTGTCATTCCTGTTTCAATAGCAGAACGCTTCAGAAAAAAATTTAACTACCATACTTTGCCATTAAACGATCCATGGGCACGGCGACGGATCTGTATTTGCTATAAAACAGCGGAATCACTGAGCCCGGGCATGGCAGAGTTAATCGACTTTCTCAGAACTTAAATTTTATAAAATTTTGGAGGGTATCCGGCTCTGCGGGTACAGCCCGGTCATTCACACCGTCTGTCAGATATCAGTTTTCCGAATCAAATCCTGCCATACAATAATATCCTTTTAGCCGCTGAACAAACTATGGGTTAATCAATCCCGGGATGATCAGCTTTGCGAGTCCGGTAAGTCAGTTTGTTTTGCAGCATGATCACCATTAAAGGAAAAACACCGGCGGATAATGCACTGACAATCAATAACCGGTTCAGATGTTGCGTGGTTATCAATGCTTCAGGAAGCAACAAAGAAGACAGGAAGAAGGCGAGGGTAGTAAACAGGAACATTAGCGTGGTCTGTAGTGAAGAAAAACCGGCGCGTTGTTTATTATCAGGATAGCGGACAGCCAATGACGAAGCAGCAACCAGCCGGCTATATGAGGCTGCAAGAAATAAGCTGATAAACAGCAATGATCTGTCAGAACCCGTTGCAGGGATCAGCAAACTGGTGGCAAATAACAGCGTTGACACGGTTGCCAGAGACAAGACTGAGACACGCGAGGTCAGGATACCGGTCATTTTGGTTGACAGATATCCGACAATTCCTCCGGTGAGGAACAAGCCGGGTAACTGCTGTTGCTGTGCTCCCATAAACTGCATCAATAATGGAGTCAGAACAGGAATAATCAGCATCGGGCTGAACTGCACTACTGCCGTACAGGAGGCGAAAACCAGGGTCTGTTTATCCATCGCAATCTTGTTCCGGCTGCCAGACGGAGGTGTATCGCCGGGTACGATAAAAATGATTAATGGTAAACAAAACAGACAAAGCACACTGACTGACCACAGAGCAAAATGCCAGCCGTAGTGAGTGCACAAAAATAACACTGCCGGCATTCCGGCAATACTGACCATTGGAAACGAGGCAATGACTGTTGCGAGGACTTTGCCACGTAAATTTTCCGGAGCGCAGTTGATAAGAATAGTGATCCCCACTCCCATCGTGGTGCCACCCACGACTCCTGCGAAAAATCGCAGTGCCAGCAAAGTACCAAATTGCGTTGTGAGTGTGGAGCAATAAGTGACTGCTGCCAGTAACAACATATTCATCATCAGGAATTGTTTTTTATTAACCCGGTCAATCCGGTAAAAAGCAGCGCTGCCGGAAAGGACGGCTCCCAGGGTGTAGAGTCCGGAGGCATAACCGGAAAAGGAGACAGGCACTGAAAACGTGTCTGCCATAAAAGCAAAAACCGGTGTTGAAGCCATGTACTCCAGTGCATTAGCGAACTGGATAAAAGCTATAACCATGGCCAGTCGCATTATCGCTTTATAATCCATTGTTTCTGTAAGCAGGGGCATAACAGTTAACCTGTGAGTGAAAGTGGGCTAAGTCTAACTGCTATCGTCGATGATGTTTATATGCTAAAAATGGTGCATATTGTTATCAAACCCGGGATTATTGATGCGTCCTGTACTTGAATTTAACAGCCTTAACGTGTTTATTGCGGTTGCTGAAAAAGAAAGTTTTGTAGGTGCAGCAAAATTCCTCGAAATGCCGACCTCGAATGTCAGTCGTTGTATTTCTCAGTTAGAAGAAAAGCTCAATCTTCAGCTGATTGAGCGCAGTACCCGACATATGAAACTTACCCAGGCCGGCCAGTTACTGTATAGCCGCGCGGTGCCTTTACTGGAGACTCTGGAGCAGACTGAGACAGAGCTGACCATGCGCCAAATGCAACTCAGAGGGCCGCTACGTCTGTGCATCCCCAATGAATTAGGTCCCGCATTACTTGGTTCGGTGATCGCTGACTTTGCGTATCAGTACCCTGAACTTGAGATAAGCTGTGTCACAAATCTCTCGGGGTTAGAATCCCTGCGGGATGACCTGGATTTAGCCATCATTGTCACTCGCGGCCAGTTGGATAACAGTGACTATATCGCCCGCCATCTGTTGACTATTCCCTGTACTATCGTGGCAGCGCCTTCCGTTATTCAGCGTTATGGTACTCCGTCTGATATCCGGCAGTTCGCACAATTACCCTGTATCTCTACGGTCAGTGCTCTGCAAGGTGCCGCATGGCAGTTTGTGGATAAAAAAGGGAGATTTGAGACCATCAGGGTGAGAGGGCACTATCGGGTCAACAGCGGAGAGATGGCAGGGCGGGCTGCACTGGCAGGTGTCGGTTTTGCAATTCTGTCTAAACAAGCCTGCCAACCCTATATCGACGATGGACGGTTAATTGAGATTCGGTTTCAACAGACCGCGGCTCCTTTGCAGTTATTGGCGCTCTATTCAGACCGCCGTTTTCTGCCGGCTAAAATCAGAACATTGATTGATTTTATCCATCTGCAATTCAACCCTCCGTCGTTAAGCCCCTGAGGTCAGAGGATTTCGTAACGCAGTGTTGGTTTTTGTTATTTAACGCTGTGTTCCCGAAGACTTTCCCCTGCAATATTGTGCAGGGGAAGCAACGTTCTCAACCCTGACGCCCGGTCGCTTAAATGGCCCCATGAAATGTCGGGAAATCAGTATAGCCATGGGCATCACCACCAAAAAAAGTCTCGCGCTGATAGTGGATCAGTGGATGACTGTGGCGGATTCTATCAGGCAGATCCGGGTTCGATGTGAACAGGCGACCGAAGGCAATCAGATCAGCATCGCCACTTTGCAGCATTTTCTCCGCGTCCTCCGGCTTGAATCCACCGGCAGCGATAATCGTTCCCGGGTAATAAGGCCGAAGATCGTGGCTGGCGACCGGTTCTGCATAATGGTCTGTCGATTTATCTTCCGGGCCGACAATCCGTGGCTCAATAATATGCAGGTAAGCCAGCTTAAAAGCGGCTAGCTGGCTTACCAGGTAGCGGAAGGTGGCTTGTGGATTACTGTCATGCATATCACCGTAAATACCGCTGGGTGAAATCCGAACGGCTACCCGTCCAGGACCCCATATTTCTGTTAGTACCGCGACCGATTCCAGCAGGAAGCGGGCACGATTCTCCAGGCTACCGCCATAATTATCGGTACGCAGATTACTGCCATCCAGCAGGAATTGCTCAGGCAGGTAACCATTCGCGGCATGCAGTTCTACACCATCAAAGCCGGCGGCTTTCGCCCGTTTAGCTGCCTGACGCAATTCATTCATCAGTAGCGGAATTTCGGTGGTTTCCAGTGCCCGTGGTTGTGGAAATAATTTTCCTTCATAACCCCCTTGTTCATTTCTCACCACACCGTAGGTTTCTTTGGCAATCAAAGCGGAAGGTGCCACAGGCTGTTGTCCACCGGACAGTTCAGGCAGTGACTGGCGGCCCGGATGCCAGAGTTGCAAAATAATCTGGCTGCCCCGGGCGTGAACGGCATCGGTGAGTCGTTTCCATCCGGCCTGTTGCTGGTCGGTAAATATACCGGGTGCATCCTGATAAGCATTAGCGTAAGGTGATATCGCTGTCGCTTCAGCAATCAGCAGTCCACCTTTGCTGGCTCGCTGACGGTAGTACTCCGTCATCAGTTCTCCCGGTACTCCTCCCGGTTCCGTTCTCATTCGGGTGGCAGGGGCCATGACGACGCGGTGTTCGAGTTGCAATTTGCCGGCACCGGCTGCGGACAGTAATTTTTTCATCATTAATACTCCATAACTGTGGGGGATGTCTGTGCGGATTCCCTGTGAATATTGGGTCCCGGGTCATTTAACCGTTTCAGGATTCCGGCTGTGCCATTTTGTGCGCAACCTGGGCCGCACTGATGCCTTCCAGTGCCAGGCCATAGCCAATACCTTCATCCAGTAAGCGTTTCAGACGTTGTGTCAGTGCAATGCGGGTATAGCGCGAGGTGAGTGGTGGCAGGGCTGCAATCCCGTCTGCAATTTCATGGGCACGAGCCAGCAGTTTGTCTGCAGGAACAATTTCATTAACCACTCCCCATTGTCTGGCGGTTTCTGCATCCAGTTGCTGGCGGGTCAGCAGAAAATAACGGCCACGAACAGAGCCAATCACTTCCGGCCACAGGATATGGACACCATCGCCCGGTACTATCCCGAACTCAAAGTGAGGTTTGTCCTGAAATATGGTTTCCGGTGTTGCCAGTATGATATCGGTCAGCAGGGCATATTCGCTGTGCAACAGTACAGGGCCATTCAGCGCGGTGATCATGGGCACTTCAATATCAAGAATGTTGTTAAGAACTTTTCTCCCTTCGCGCAGAATCTTGTCGAATCCGGAGGGGGTGAAAAAGTCGAAACCTTCAGGGCTAATAGCATCCATAAAGGCATCGCCGGAACCGGTCAGGATGACTGCACGGTTATTACGATCCTCCCCAATGGCATGGAACAACTCAACGAACTGTTCGTGGGTATGGCCGTCGAACACCAGCTTTTCATCGTCAGTGTGAAATTTCACTTCCAGGACTCCGTTTTCTTTTCGGGTCAGACGGGCGTTAGCGAAGGCGTTACGGTAGGTTTCAAATGCTGACATGGCGATATTCCTCAGGTAGTCCGGGCCGGAGTGGCGGGGTGTGAAATCACAATATTCTATTCCTGATGAAATGGGATCGGCTTTGATTTAGATAATGCCTATTCCTTATTGGAATGGGTTTGAACAGAAAAGCTCAATAAGTAACCCTGCTGTACCAGCAGTGGCCTTTGCGTGGACAGATGTTCCTGAAGCTTACGGACCCACAGTATTCGATAAAATCAACTAATGTGGCTTCTCACGTTAGTTACAGTACCTAAAGCGACTCCGGTTGTTCATGCGGTTAAAACGGGAAAAACTAATAAGTTTGCCCATCTTAATCTATGCCGCAGTGTAGAATATCCTCTGCCTGGCGGACAGCTGGGTCACATCCAGGGGATTTTTTCTTAAACAATAACTCCAGATTTGAAACCTCACCGGTTTAGCCTATCCTTGATAGGTGGGTGATAATTAAGGTGTTTATGTTTTAAGGAAAAAAGATGCTAAAAATAAAACGTAAAAAAGTTAAACCAATGCGACTCAAGGACGTCACGATTATCGACGACGCCCGGCTAAAAAAAGCCATCACGGCGGCCGCATTAGGTAATGCAATGGAGTGGTTTGACTTTGGTGTGTATGGATATGTTGCGACAGTATTAGGCAAAGTGTTTTTCCCTAACGCCTCTCCTGCTATCCAGATCATTGCTGCATTAGGAACTTTCTCGGTACCTTTTATTATCCGTCCGCTAGGTGGGATGTTCTTTGGGGTGCTGGGGGATAAATATGGCCGGCAAAAGATACTGGCAACCACCATTATTCTGATGACTCTCAGTACCTTCTGTATTGGTTTGATTCCTTCATATGCCACTATCGGTTTCTGGGCGCCGGTATTGCTGCTTATCGCTAAGATGGTGCAGGGCTTTTCTGTCGGTGGCGAGTATACGGGGGCATCTATTTTTGTGGCCGAATATTCGCCGGACCGGAAACGCGGTTTTATGGGGAGTTGGCTGGATTTTGGTTCACTGGTGGGGTTTGTGTGTGGTGCCGGAATAGTGGTACTGCTAACCACTATGCTGGGGCAGGAAACCTTTAACGAATGGGGCTGGAGGATTCCGTTCTTCCTGGCATTACCTCTGGGATTAATTGGTCTCTATCTGCGTAACGCTCTGGAAGAAACTCCGGCGTTCCAGAAACATGTGGACTCACTGGAAGAAGGGTCTAAACAGGGACTGAGCGAAGGTCCCTCAGTGCCATTTAAAGAAGTGGCGCGCAAACACTGGCGTAACCTGATCTCCTGTATCGGAATAGTCATTACCACCAATGTGGCGTATTACATGCTACTGACTTACGTACCGAGCTACCTGACTCACGACCTGCACTACTCTGAAGACCGGGGTGTATTGATTATCGTGGTGATTATGCTGGCAATGCTGTTTGTACAGCCGGTGATGGGCCTGCTCAGCGATAAGTTCGGTCGTCGTCCGTTTATCGTTATCGGTAGCATTGCGATGGTTGTCTTTTCCATCCCGTCATTTATGCTGATCACACATAACAGTCTGCCGGCGTTGTTTTTTGGGTTATTGATTCAGGCGGTGATACTTAACTGCCTGATTGGGGTCATGGCGGCGACTCTGCCCGCTTTGTTCCCGACAGAAGTCCGTTACAGTGCGTTGGCCAGTACCTATAATATTTCTATCCTGGTGGCGGGTATAACTCCGACACTGACCGCCTGGTTGGTGGAAGTGAGTGGAAATCTGTATATGCCGGCTTTTTACCTGATGGTGGTGGGTGTTATTGGGGTAGTGACCGGCCTTTCTATGCGCGAGACAGCCAATAAACCGCTCTATGGTGGCACTCCGGCAGCTTCTTCGCTGGAAGAAGCGAAAGAACTACTGCAGGAACATCATGACGGTATTGAACAGCGAATCGAAGATATTGATGAGCAGATTGAACAGTTGCAGATCAAACGTCGCAATTTAGTCGACCAGCATCCGGATATCACTCATTAAACCAGACTAACCGCTGTCTCCGGACGGCGGTTTTTCCCCCATCGCCGCTTGCATCCTCACAGAGAATTCTCAGTCCGCATAAAATCAACGTCTTTTCAGTATTGGCTTGGCAAATCAGTGAGATTGTACATCTAATTTTTTCGGCAGAGAATTTACTGGCATCTCCTCTGGCTGAGGCTCAGGCGACTGGTCCCGTTATTACCCTTTGAGATACACTACAGGCTCTCTCAGAGCACACAGCAGGAATATATGACCGTTTCTATCGGAATTCTGGCCGGCATGGGGCCGCGATCGACCGCACCTTTTATCGATATGCTGGTATCTGAATGCCAGTCACAGTATGGCGCATGTTTTGATATGGATTTTCCAAGAATGCATATCATTTCTCTGCCAACACCGTTCTGGCCTGGCCAGCCTATTGATGATCAGGCGATGATTGCTGCCTTACGTTCAGGGGTACGGGAACTGGTGCAGGCCGGAGTCAGTTTTATCGCGGTCCCATGTAATCTGGCACATAATTATTTCAGCGAAATGGAACAGGTTGCCGGAGGCATTCCGGTGTTGCATATCGCTGCAAGTGCCGTGCAACAGATACCGCCGCCCGTGAATTATGTGACTTTACTGGCGACTGAACCCACGCTGGATGCAGGGTACTGGCAGCAAAAATTGCTGGCTGAGGGTAAACAACTCTTCGATACCCCGCAGCTACGCAGTCTGACGACCGCGCTGATCACCAGTATAAAACAGCAAGGTTATCAGAGTGAGACCGTCAGCAGGTTATGGCAGCAGATAACGGGTCTGATCACGGAAAATCGTAGTGGGGCAGTCCTGATCGCCTGCACCGATATCAGTCCGTTGCTGGATAGCGGCGAATATCCGTTTGTGACTATCGACAGTGCAGCCAGTCTGGCGAAGGATGCTATCCGCCGCTATCAGCAACAACGCCAGGCCGCAGGAAGGTGAGTCTGAAGGGGGGCTCTGCATTCGTTTTTTTGATGTAGCCGGACAGAGCTTTTAGCGAAAATACTCAGTGACCTCACTGATAAACAGCTGGCAGCGGCTCTCTTTAATGCGCTGCGGGTCACAGAGCAGATTAAGTGGTCGTTCCGGGACAGGGAAATTCTCGAGTACGGGGATTAATTCACCGCGCTGTAGTGGCTGCTCAAGGCCTTTCTCATAGCCGATAATAATCCCGTTTCCTTTCACTGCGGCGGCCAGTATCGCTCCCCAGTCATTGATAACCAAAGGGCCATTCACAGAGACCTGAATAATTTGCTGCCCGCAGGTAAATGGCCACTCGTGGGCCAGTCCGGCCGGCCATGGCGAGAATCCGATGCAATCATGATGTCGTAAATCCTCCGGATGCTCTGGTGTTCCACGGCGGGCCAGATAGCGGGGGGATGCACAGGCGATAAACCGGTATGGAGGTAAGGGCCTGGCGACGTAACGCAGGTTTTTATCCGGCTTACCAATCCGGAACACGAAATCGAAATATTCCGCCGCAGGATTGATAATGCCGTCACTCAGTGTCAGTTCAACCTTCATCTGCGGATAGCGCTGCAAAAACAGACTCACAAAATCGACCAGGCTGTAGCGACCAAATGAGACCGGAGCATTAATGCGCAATGTTCCTGAAGGCGTATCCGTAAGACCGCTGGCTTCATTGTCGGCCTGGTTCACAGCTTCGAGTATCGCTTCGCAACGTTTCAGGTACTGCTCTCCTGCCGGAGTCAGGCTTTGTGAACGGGTTGTCCGGTTTAACAGTCGTACAGATAACTGATGTTCCAGTGCAGTAATATGCCGGGCAACCATTTGCGGCGACATGGCCAGTTTATTGGCGGCAACAACAAAAGAGCCTCCCCGGGCCGCGGCCACAAAGGTTCGCATGCTGGTAAGCTTATCAGGCATTAAACACTCCTGGTTGTTTCTGAACTTTAAAAGCGAGTATTTTAAATACTGCCGATGGTTATTATGCTTGATTTTTAACACATCAACCGAGGCACAGCCAATGAACATTTACCTGGTGACTATGGAACATCCTGAAGGCCCTGAGTGGGGTACCTTTGTCCGTGAACATGTGTTGTATCTTAAACAACTGATCCGCAACGGAACGCTGATAGCCTCAGGCCCGTTGAAAAATACCGCGTTACGGGCTGGTTTTTTGATTTTCCGGGCAGAAAGTCTGCAACAGGTTCATGAGCTGGTGGATGCCGACCCCTTTGCGCGGGAGAAACTGATAGTGAAGCTGGAAATACAACAGTGGGACCCTCTGTTTGGTCAGTTGAATACTATTTCCAGCCGGCAGACTGTTAGTGAACTACAGGATTTGGTTGATTAAACCGTCTCTGGTGAGTAGTTGCGGGTTCAGCCATAAGCGTATCGCCAAAATCAGCAGCCGATCGACAAATATGTTGGGATGAATGCTGCCAAAACGGAGCTAACCGGTTAAGGTAGAGGTTCTTCCGGCACTGTCTGGTGGCACATCTGCTGGTGGATGATGCAACCTTATTTTATGCATGCTGTCGTCAGGCCGGAGCAAAAATTATCAAAGATCTCCAGGATAAAGATTATGGGTTAAGGACATTTGTGTTTGCTGACCCCGACGGAAACCGTATAGATGTCGGGCAAATTCTGTCGAAGTGAGACGATGAACAGACAGACGGGTAGCCGCAACTGGTTCGTCTGTCTGATATATGGGCTTAACGGTGTATAGCGGCAAAGACTTCACTGACGGCTTTAGCCCCGGGGTCAATATGCCCCTGCAGGCTGTCAGCATTCAGATAAGCCGATCGCCCGGCCCCGGCCTTACTCATTTTAGCAGTGGACTCCGCGCCTTTTCGGGCGGCGGCCACGACTTCATCCCAGCCGCTATCTGCGGCCATGGCTTCAAAGGCCGGTTGCAGAGCATCAATCATGGTCCGATCTCCGGGACGAGCCCCACCATACTCTTTCATCTGTTCCAGCCCTTTAAGGAAAGCCTTTCCGGGATTTTGCTGCGGATCATAACCTTCTGCTGCCGCGGTAAATAGTAGCGATAACAATACACCGCCGGAGCCTCCCATGGGGGTAGTGATACTCTCTCCCAGCCAGCCCAACAAAGCTGCGGGATCATTGAGCGGTAACTGTTTATCCTTCAATGCCTTGAGAACGTAACGGGCACCGGTGGCCAGAGTACTGCCCGTGTCGCCGTCACCCACATGACTGTCGAGGGTATTCAGTGCCTCTTCATTATCTATCAGTGTCTGGCAGGCCGATTCAAGCATTGCAGCTATGTCGGGATTATCGGAAGGGGTGACTGCCGTATTTTCCGGTAAGGCTTGCGCCTGCTGCCAGTGCATTTCTGCGGGTGAATAAAGCGGTGACCATCCGGAGACGTCGACCGGTGATTTGAGAGCTTCTTCGAGTTCGTCATTCAGTGGCAGAACAGTCAGTGAAATGCCTTTCATGTCCAGTGCGCTGACCAGAGTTGCCGGCCCCTGTAACAAGCGAACACGTTTTCCCAAAGGTGAGGCTAGCAGATGCTGGCTGAGT
>Ga0157363_1001383_pt1 | contig 20124 bp, 13 predicted proteins | sample AttsexASBM1_FD_111477 | JGI IMG/M metagenome (GOLD analysis project Ga0157363, IMG submission 111477) | Fungus gardens microbial communities from leaf cutter ant in Ribeirão Preto, State of São Paulo, Brazil - Atta sexdens ASBM1 | ecosystem: Host-associated > Fungi > Mycelium > Unclassified ... | reverse complement strand
TTAAGGAATGACAACATAAATAAATAAATAAATGTGTAAATGAATAAATGATAAATAAGTAAAAAATAAAAACATCTTTTTATAATTTTTTTCCAAAACATAAAAATGAGCATATCTCTTGAAAATTTTTTTTTATAAATCTTCTACACGTTCATGAAGTTTTGACATTTAAATACGAGATATTCTGCATAATATAAAGCATTGAAACACTACTTGTTAGAAAATTTTTTTTATCTTTGTAATATATGTTATACCTATTCATTTAAAATTCTTTGGAAAACAAATTATCAAATATATTTACACATATTTACATATTTACATATTATTCTATAAGCTAATACTTCTGAACGAATTAGTTATTTCTTATAATACTGTATCATTATCTCTAATGTAAAGCATTCTAATACATTCATAGTGTGATATAATAATTGTACTCACAGAATGTTTTAATGGATTGATTCAATGTGGGTAATGATGATGTTTGTTGAATTAATATGTTTTTACACAATGGGAAAGAACCTTTATAATTATTAAATAATATATATTATATAATTATATTATTATATATTATTATATTATTATATATAATTAATATATATAATTAACAGAAAATTCAATATCCATGTTGATTTAAGTTTCATCTTTCGTCGAAAGACTAATTTATATGATAATGCATACATCTTATAAAATTAATAAAATTAATAATTCTCGATATAATGTAACGGCACGTTTTTTTTAAATAAAATAATTGCCTTTTATAATTTAATAAATTAGTTGCATATATATTAAGTTATTATTTTCTCTTGATTCTGCTTGTTATGTATATCTTGTACTTGTTCGATTTTTCCACAGTCAAATTTTTGTTTGCTAGAGATTCGCGTCAAATTCCTGTTCGTTGTAGACGACATTAACTGTGCAGGAATTTCTCTACTTTGGTCATCCACACATAAATTATACTTCCATATTAGAATTCGTCGATCAATGCCACCAGAAGCAAAAAGTGTACCATCTTTTGAAAATGTTATGGATGTTATGCTAGTACAATGTCCTCTGAGAGTATAAATTGGACGGCCTTCTAGGATATCTAAAATCTAGTCGATGTTTCTTGTTAATAGTAAATAGAATAATAATTTATTGAAATTGCTAAATGAAACCAAAATTTTAAACTACCTTCATTGTAGAATCTACAGATGCTGTTAATATAAATTTACCATTTGGATGGAATTTAATCATATTCACAGACTCTGTATGAACAGCATAATGCTGACATAAAGAATCTGTTCTTAAATCGTACAATTTGACACATGCATCTGTATTTGCTGATCCAATAGTCGTGCCGCTTGGATGAAACTCCACATATTTAGCAGAAGCTAATAAAGTTTTATTCTAAGTTTCTAATATACAAAATTATAATGCAACAACTTTAACTTAACAAACCTTTTATCTCATTAAAAGTTTTGACACATCGTCCGCTGGTAATATCCCAGACTTTTATTGTTTTGTCATCGCTACATGATATCAAAAGTTTACCATCCGGAGAAAATTTAGCACAGCTTACCCAATATGTATGTCCATTAAATGTCTTGAGGAATTTTTTTTGATATGGTATCCACAGCTTTACACTTTTATCATTCGATGCAGTAACTAACTAAAAATTATAATAAACAATTACATAAACTGTATAGCAAGATCTATAACAAAATAGCTAATAATTATTAGGTGTAAGAAAAAGTTCGTGGCGTTTTTTTAATGCCATCTAATGGGAAAAACGCCACGAACTTTTTCCCAAATAGATAATTGAATTTAAGATTACTTTTTCCCCATTTGGACTAAACTGTACTGATCTCACAGCAGAACTATGAGCCTTAAAGTCAAAGGAATATCCTTTAACTTTAGGAATCCAAATTCTTACAGATCTGTCTTTTGAACCACTGGCCATAACTTCTCCGTTTGATGAATAGCACACATCTAAGACAGCCTCTTTGTGGGCTATAAACTTGTAAGCTGGCTTTAAATGTTTCAATCGCCATAACATTACTGTGTTATCCATACTGCTTGATATGAGTTGATCAGCATTTGGATGAAAGTTTAAAGCAGTAACTGCATTGCTGTGACCTATGAAGTATCCTTGATATGCAGGCTCGCAATTAGTCTTTTCCATTGTCTTTTCTGTTCTGGTAGTACAATAAAGTAGTAGAATAAAAAAATGAATAAAAATACATGAAGCAACATCACATGCAATATTAATATAAAAAAGTTTTTATTTGAAATTGGTATATATTAATTTTTATCATAATTTGAATTATATTACTTAATAATAATTAAATATTAAGATAATCTAATAAACAATAACCTTAAAAATTCATATTATGATTACAGATAATTTTATTAAAAAATATTAAATAAATGTAAAGATATGTCACACGTTAGGTAACTATACGTTCATTAATTCTTTATAGCATTTTAGACAACAATGTATTTAGTATTGCGAGAACATGTAAAAATTAATTATTGTGATGATTATTATACTGAATCGTTTAATATAAAAATGTTATATAATTTATTCAATTTAACTATTCCATTTAATTAATATTTATATACTCACGTCTTTTAATTATGAATCATTCATGCGAGGTATAATATTTTTTACAATCTGAAGACACAGCAGCGTCTCGACACTAAGTAAGCGCAGTGACATATAGCGCAAAACGGCTAATAATTATTTTATTAATGAAACATATCGTAAAAGTTTACACAATGCAAATGAATATTGTAACTTTGATGAGTTTTTCTTCAATTTATATGTAAAAACAACATTCGATACTTGACAAGTTCGAGATAGTATTTATTTATTTGAACAGCTGATATCAACTGTTAACAACCACATTAATCGATTGAAGTTCTAAAAAAACAGAAATTATTTTGAAAGTGACCAGAGAATATTTATAATTCTGTATCTCAAAATATTTTAACGTGCGATTATTTAATTCTTTTTTTTTCGATTATTTAGTTTTAATTACAACGAAAAGTAATGCTTGATTTATACTTTTGCTTAACCCTAAGGCCCTGCGCACAATAGAAGGAATTAGAAATAAAGAATAAACGATTTTAACCTATCAAAAATCAAATACATTGGAATACACGATTTCTGATAAGTTGAAATCTTTTATTCTTTAATTTTAATTCCTTATTCTTTCTATTGTGCGCAGGGCCGAAAATCCTAAAGCCAATAGGGTTGCCAGTCTTAACTAACTGAAATCTGTATTCCATTGGCTGAATTTTAGGATTAAAATCGAAGCAGTGCCAGTATCGCAATCAATACGGTGGCAAGATTCTAATCCAGCTAGCAATCCAGCAGGAATACAAGCATCGTGTGACACAGGTTTAAGTTTGGTTGCCCTTGACTTTAATTTTATAAAAGCTTACTCGAAAAAATTGCCTTTAATTTTGAAAACATCTTCAAAATTATTGGATTGGTCTCATCAATTCTTAAGATTAATTCGATTAAGTGTGCCTTCCAATAAGCGACATAAATGACACGGTGTGACACAATGGATTATTACATCCTTGTTGTTTGCTAATTAAACAAAAATGACATGATCACTGTGTTGCTTGTTGGAAGACACACTAAGTTAATCGGAGTTGGTGAAACCGGCTCTAACCCAAACATAACAAATCACAATAATGTCAAAATGACATTAAAATGAATTGGAAATGATTGAAAAAATGACTTTTAATGATCATTTTGGAGTCATTTTGACATCATTTTGATATCATAATGACTTGTTCTGCTTGGGAATGCCCATTTCCACCAATATAGCTTAACTTTAATCTCGATTCAACTTATTCTTTATCTTTTTCTAGTTCTAAAAATTGGAAAAAGATAAAGAATAAATTGACTCAAGATTAAAGTTAATCTATATTGGTGGAAACAAACATAAGTTAATCGGAGTTGATGAGATCGGCTCTTATGTCTGTGTTTATGCATTGGAGATTGAAGATTGCGAATCACGAATTAGAATTCGACCAAATAAGTTTAAGAGAACCAATTGAAGTTTCATTTTTTCGTGAAATGGAAGGAAAGAAAGAATTTTGATTTGTTCATTTTTTTATATGTTATGCGAGTCACAAACAAGTTCTTGTCCGATTGATTGTTACATTGGAACTGACCAATTGCCTTTACTATTCAGCAGAATTGACCAATCAATTTGATCAATTCTTGACATTTAATCGATCGATTAGATTAATCGGAATTGGTGAAACCTAATTCCTAAACGCAGCCTAGAAAGCTTAATTTTACAGTCGAACAGGGGAATACTCGACTAGTTGGTTGATTCTTACATTCTGATTAGGTTTAAACCCTCGGTGGAAACTAGGCCTGTGACTGTTCTGGCACTTCTTTATAGTCACATTCGACTATCCTCGGACATCCTCGAGCGTTCTCGGGCCCCGCGATCTACTGATTCTATGTATGTGTTGCATGTACTTGTTGCGCGCTCGCATGCGCACGTTCGCGTCATTCGCTACATTTTTGCGGGGACCATCGAAAAAGCCACGAGGTAGCTGTTCAATAAAATTGCTGAGACACGCACGTGGTCAAAACATGGCAAATTATCACAAGCCGGAGTCGAAGACTATTCAGGAGCTGCGGGACATCGCGAACAAGTTGAGAATTCATTCGATTGAGACGACGCAAGCCAGCAAATCCGGGTGAGTCCGTCATCCACTTCCTAATCAGCGATGATAAACGAATACGGTTACTCCGGCAACTATGACCGGTGGACTTAGCTACGAGGAGGTATGTACACATCGCCCGGGACAATGATAAGCGAGAACGCATCTTGTGATTCCGTGATAATGATGTAACCGCATGTTTGGAAATTCCCGCGTGAATGTTATCGATTTAGGCAACCGTCGAGATTAATTACTTTCATTTGCGTTTTAAAACGACATTTAAAATAGCACAAATATCCGACGTTTCATGAGAAGGACAAAATAACAGTTTAAAAATTACAGTCGGAGGATATTAAGAAAACACTTGACACTTGATTGATTGCGCACTTGGTTGACGTGTGCGTTGTACAAATATAGCATTACTAATTTATTGCGGAGTATTTATATTGTAGTAAAGAGTATGTATCTATGCATCTTGGCACATGTTTTTATGACCCGATAGATTCGCATAATTTCTGATAAAAATATCGCGCTCAATATAACGCGGCTATTCATAATTAATAGGAATTGAAATGCAGACTGTTGTAACGCAAAACGCCGATTCAGCACCTAAAGTTCATGTCACACTATACATTGGAGATTGAAGATTGAAAATTAGAATTCTAATGCTAGTCAGAACGGAATAGATTAAATTCTGACGGTCGAATTTTAATTTCTAATTAAATTTAAAGCTCGTGTCAAATTCTTTGGTTTTCGTCCAAAGATTTTTGAACAAATTTTTGATTCACCGACTGATGGAAAACATTTGATATTTTTTTTTTTACGTTTTTAAAAGAACGCATTACAATAGAGTAATAATTTTGAAAGTAGCAGTAGATTTTCAGTGAAATAAATGGAATCACAGTTTTTAAATCGGAGAAAACTGGCAATCGTAATTATAACACACATTCGAAACTGAGGATTGTAAATTAGGGTTCCATTTTATGCATGATGTGTATGATGTAGTTTTTGTTGTCCACCGAATAAAAAAGGATAGATGATATATTAAACTAACAAGATTTTATAGCGTAAAACTTAAATCTCAAGCCATAAAAAATTGACCAATAATTTATTATTATTAAGCATTAAGATTTACTTTGACCGAAAATAGGATTATTTCTATCAATTGATTAATTCATTTCGTTCTGATTGACTAAATTCTCATCTTCAATTTGCAATTCTCAATCATCGTGTTTAGTGTGACACAGGCTTAACTCGATCGTATGATTTCCGATATCATTAACTTTGAATGCGTTCCGTTTTACGCATGATGAGATATCATTATATCCTTGTTGTTCATCAAATATTGAAGAAGAGTAAAATGATACATCATTTTATCCCCGCGCCCTTTATTTAACAATGTATCATCTCTTCGAAAGCATTTCAATCTTCCGAATAAGAGCCATGACACACAAAAAATTTCAGCAGTAAAACGTGAATAGTAAGGAAATCAACGTGTTGGATTTGCTATTGCTTATGTTGTGATCTTACTATCTCTATTGTGATGGTCAATTTGCTTACTACTTTATACGTTTTATTGCCTGAATTTTTTTGTCATGCAGTGCCATGGCTCTAAAACGAACGAGAAATATTGAACGTATTTTCATGAAGGCTTTGGAACGCATATTCAAATTACTTTTATTATTAATTTTAATTTACTCAGCATGGATTATTCGTACTCTGTAATCAGGCGAAGATGATCTTTCTATTCATTTGTATAATAAACAAGAAAAATGCGATCAGTTATAAGTAAATTACATATTATTTATCTGGAGCATGAATCTAATTGAATACAATTTTATCGATTTGTTGGAAATGAAGAATGGAAAAAGACAAATGTATTGTTCTTTTAGAATTATTTATTAACTTACATTAGTAATTTGCGTGATGTGCTATTAGATTAAGCTAAATCATAAAATCTATTCACGCTATCGACGATTCTTTTTCATTGCGCCGAGCTGAAATGTCTTGTCGGCGATCTAATTTAAGGAATTGCTAGTTCATTAGTTTTTCTTTCAATAAGCGCGTTTTTGATGACTCGCACTTCCAATATTTCCGTAATTTCGCCAAAATTAGGAAGAAATTAATGAATTATTATTTAATCAATTAAAGTAATACTATTTTATAAAAATTAAAAGGATTTAAGATGGATAATTTATATATTATCTACATTAGATATATATATAAATAAAATATATATTACATTTCTAGTTTATTATATTTATGATTAATAAACTTTTAATAATAAATTGGCTGATTTAAAAATAAATATCTTTAATAAATGAAAAAAATATGCCATGTATTTTGCAAAGATATCGAATTGATGAATAATACAATGTCTTTTCGTGTTGATTGTCATTTTATATTTCTCACAATTAGTTTATACATGGACGATTGTAAGAACTATATTTAAGAAGTGAAGGAGTCAGGCGTTTGCAGTCGTCGAGGTCACGCAGCGAAGGAAATGTGATAATGGCGGTACATTAGGTTTTCTAATAAATAATTTACCGTATATAATTCGAACGACGACTGTATAATTAATAGAAAAGATTCTCATGAATTTTAATATAAAGAGTGAGTTTTTCGTTGAGGTCAATTAAGGAAAATGCGAAAAAAATCTCTGAAGTCGAAATTTATTTAGAACAATTTTGCGATTTCTTTTTTTCTTTGGAAAAAAAAATAAACAGTAGAAGTGCGCTTATATAAGATGTGTGTCTGAAAAATCTGAATTGCCGGTATGCAAATCAAATACACACGCTATTATACGTATGTTCTATAGATCAACTTCACTGTGGTGTAAATGTATTTACATATTTACGTATTTCGTAAACCGACTACTTATTTGTAGTGCGAAATAAGATGGCAGAAATAAGGTAATAAGATTCTGATTTTCTGTGTTTTTAAAGTTTATGGTCGCCATAAATATTTCGCGTCACCAAAATAATTAAAGTAATGATTAAGATAGAGAAACGCAAATGCAAGAAGATTGCATTGTTAAAAACAAAAAAATTTAAGTAAAAATAATCAAAGTGAAAGCATCTACTTGAATCGGAAGACAATGACTTTGAAATATTAAAGAAGAGAAGAACTGCAATTCAATGGTTTTTATGCTGATATATTTATTTCGAGTCACTGTATATATTCTGGATACGCTCTATATATCGTCGTCATCATTGTAATCGTCGTTGTAGGGATGAGTTGGAGAGGTAGGGAGATAATCGCGCGCAGCAGTCGGTCCGTTTGCCGGCGAAACTCCTTTCACTCGCCAGCAGTCGCGATCGAATGTTCGTTAATAGACGACAGTCTTAAAAGACTTGAGTATAATTCAATTCACGATGGTACGAGACACGGATGTGGAAAAACTCCAACATATCGCAAATAAACTGCGTATCGAATGCATAAAAGCGACTGAAGCATCAAAGAGCGGGTATGACGAGAAATTGCAAATTATAATTAACATCATAATTAGCTAACATATTTCTTAAACATCGATCTTTTTCATCCAGGTGGAACATTAATCTTTAAATAAGCATTAAATAAGTTATACAAATTGTAAAATCATTATTGTGCAGTGAATTTGGGATGATTTTTCTTTAATGTAATAAATAACGACTTAAATAACAAATAGAGACTTAAATTTCATTCGTGTTTATTTTTTAATATCTATTCTTTAATCATATTTTCGTTATATATAGGGGATAATGATAGATAAAAATGAATTTAATTGTACTTGAATTGAATTATATATAGCAAGATGATAAAAGATAAAATGTTGTGTAACATTTTGTAACAAATATTTGTCATATTTATGAATATCGCTGCCTCTGTGACCTTTCACGGTAAAAGAATTGAAAGAATATACTTGAAGATAGAATAAATCTGATAATATATTGCCAATACCTCTGACCTTGTCACGATTGTGAATGACGAAAAACAGATATCGTTCGATTACGTGAACAGAATTATCGCTGATGCGTAAAAAAGAACCGTCAATTAAGTATTTTTATCGTTTAGAACTGTAAAACTGTCGGATTTAATTTTATATTGATTTACATCTTGTTTTGCTCCAGACATCCGACATCATGTTCATCCATGGCCGAAATTATGTCCGTCCTCTTCTTCCATACAATGCGTTATAAAGTATCAGCACCACGTGACGCTAACAGTGATAGATTTATCCTCAGTAAAGGCCATGCAGCCCCAATTCTCTACGCAGGTAAATTTACTGCCAATAAATTACCTTATTAACGTAATTAATTTGATATAATCAATAAATCAAAATATTTTAATATAATTAATTCAATAACATTTTTATTGCTCATCATTTTTAAATATGTAATATTTGTCGATATTTTTTAATAATTATTTTATATACATTACATTTATATATGTTACATTTTATTATTATATATGCAATTATATTATTTTACATTTACGTTTTATTATAGCATGGGCGGAAGCAGGCTTGTTCCCGACCAGCGAATTATTGAATTTAAGAAAATTCGATAGCGATCTGGAGGGACATCCTACCCCGAGGCTTAATTTTGTAGATGTAGGAACCGGTTCACTAGGGCAAGGTCTCTCAGTTGCTGCAGGCATGGCTTACGTCGGAAAGAACTACGATAAAGCCAGTTACCGGTATGCTATTCAATCGTTTATTTAAATTATTGAAATTTGTTTTGATATTTAAATCCATTTTCTCTTTTTTTTTTAATACCTCTGATAACAAACATTAATTTATTTTTCAGTGTTTACTGTTTGATTGGTGACGGAGAAGCGGCTGAAGGTTCCATTTGGGAAGCCCTTCATTTTTCATCTTATTACAAATTAGATAATCTTTGTGCCATTTTTGATATAAATCGTCTTGGACAAAGCGAACCGACCTCGCTACAACATAACATGGAAGTTTACCGCAAAAGATTAGAGGCCTTTGGTTTCAATGCCTTAGTTGTAGATGGTCATGACGTGGAAGAATTGGCGAAGGTATGATACCTATATTAAGCAATATGATTGTATAAGTAAATACATGCTAAAGAAATTGTGTTGTTTAGGCATTCCATGAAGCACAAAATACAAAAGAACGTCCCACTGCTATTTTAGCAAAGACTTTTAAGGGTAAAAACTTTCCTCAAATCGAAGATACAGAAAACTGGCATGGCAAGTCTCTGGGTAATAGAGCGGCTGATGTTCTTCAGGTATATTGATATTAATATATACTGATATTGATAATATTATAAATATTAATCTTAATATTTTTGTAAATTTTTATAATATTTTTTTTATGTATAATTTTACAGCATTTAAATGGACTTCTAAAGAACCCAGGTAATCTTCAACTGCATCCACAAAAGCCACTTGTAGATGATGCTCCCGTTGTAGACATCAGCAACATTACATTGGCTTTTCCTCCAAATTACAAACTAGGCGAACAAGTAGCTACTAGAGTGGCTTATGGCACGGCTCTTGCAAAGGTTTTTGATATTTTTAATGTTTGTGTTTCAAGAAAATACATTTTCACAAATATATCTTTTGTTTTAGGTAGCAAAGAATAATGCTCGTGTCATAGCTTTGGATGGTGATACTAAGAATTCTACTTATGCTGAGAAAATAAAAGTGGTTGATCCAGATAGATTTATCGAAGGATTTATTGCCGAACAGAATGTTGTGGGTGTCGCTATCGGTGCTGCTTGCAGAGACCGTACCGTCCCGTTTGTATCAGCTTTTGCAACATTCTTTACACGTGCCTTCGATCAGGTGAGGCGCAAATCAAATTCGTGAAAATTAACGCGCGATAATAATGAAGAAATAGATAAATAGATAAATTGACTTCTGTTGCAGATCCGCATGGGTGCGATATCTCAGACAAATGTGAACTTTGTCGGTTCACATTGCGGTGTATCTATCGGCGAAGATGGTCCCTCGCAGATGGGTTTAGAGGACATCGCGATGTTCCGAGCGGTCCCGAATTCTACCATCTTTTACCCAAGTGATGCCGTGTCAACGGAGCGTGCCGTTGAACTGGCGGCTAATACTAAGGGCATTTGTTTCATTCGCACTTCTCGTCCAGCAACGGCTGTTTTATACAAGAACGATGAAACTTTCGCCGTTGGTAAAGCCAAAGTAATCAAATCTTCCGCTAAGGATCAGGTGCTCGTGATTGGCGCCGGTGTAACATTGCACGAGGCAATCAAGGCGGCTGATGAGTTAGCCAAGGCTGGAATCAATATTCGTGTGATTGATCCGTTTACGATCAAACCTATCGACGCACAAACTATCATAAAGAATGCCAAAGAGGTCGGCGGTAGGATTGTCACCGTTGAGGACCATTATTCGGAAGGAGGGCTAGGAGAAACGGTCCAATCTGCAGTCGCTTTGGAAAGAAATGTAATTGTCAAGAAGTTGGCGGTGCCAGAGATACCGCGTTCTGGTCCACCAACAGTGTTGCTTGAAAATTACGGTATCAGTGCCCGTAACATTGTCGCAGCGGTGCAGGAAATTGTAAAATATTAGTCTCGCAACTGCGAATGATCATTGGTTAAATCAATCGAAAAAGCTGTTTATGTACATACAATATCTTATTATTTTTTCAAAACATAAGTGATGGAGTACATATAATGAAACATTCCATTTTCTTTAAGATGTTTATACAACAAAGGATAATGATTGAACCTAATATAATTTGGATAGAGTTAAATTTTTGATGCTGCAGATACGCGAGAGTAATTCGTAGCATTGAAAATTTAAGCTCTGAAATGCCTAATGTACATAAAAAAATTGAGTATATGTACAATCAGCAAAGGCATTTATTTCTAAGCAATCGAATATCAATAGCAATCAAAAGTCTGTTAATAAAAAAAATTCTTTATACGTAATTATAAAGATTTATACATATAACAGATCAAGTTTATAAAAACATGTTTGTACAATATTTTTTTAATACAAGGAAAAGTTTATTCTTTAAATAAATTTAATACTTGATATTTAAACACGAGTGAAATATTAAAATATTTTTTTGGAAATTGCCTTTATAGAATATCAAATATAAATTATTTTTTAAAAGAACCGATTTTATTTTCCTTTTTTCCGCTTTGCGCTCCGTTTTTTCAAAGAAGATACTTAAGTTATGTTTTTTATTAAAAAATTTAAAAATATATTATCATGTATACTAATCTAAACGTTACATAATAGTCACAATTGTCAAATAATTTATTCACAAAAGGCAAAAATTTTGATTCTACTCATAAAAATAATAATACTTGAGAAATTTGGAACATATTTAAAATAAAAAAAATTAATATTATGAAATTTGAAATATTTGAAATTTAGAAAATCATCATCGTGAAATTTAGAATATATTTGAAATTCAAAATCAATATATTTAGGATATGATCAACGTGATGCTGCAAACGCTTTGAAGCGTTTTTTTAACTGGTCAGTTTGTAAAATTCTTTTTTCTAATTGTTCCATCAAATGCTTCAAAGCATTTGTAGCGAGACTGACTACAGCTTTAATAGAACAAATAAAAAAGCTAATTTATACATTTATAATTTTCTAATTAAAATGTAAATCTCAAAGAGCAAATATCTTTTAATATTAAAAAAATACGGTATTTAGGTATAACAATTTCTTTGCAAATTAATGAGAAAATGTTTTTACATTTCAATGTGAAAAATTGATCAATTTGGTAAAATTGATCAATTTTTTGTTAGTTTTACGTTTGATTATCATTCATGTCTGCCAACCGCTGATAACACAAATGGAGATTTCATTAGTTTTAATAGCCTTATTATATACTTATCGAATCACATTTATCTTGTAAGAATTTATATTCCTCAAAAATATGATATTATATACTCGCATGTTATTTTTACATAATACATAGAATATTTTTTACGAAACAATAAATGAATCTGTTAAATAATAAAATTTCAAGAAAAGTAATTGCGAAGCGTAAAATTTTTACATTAATAATATATAGATAATAGCTATCTTTTTAGTTAGTTCATTTATATTCAGCTTATTTATATTTTTAATTTCTAATTTTCTTAATTCAATTAAACGCGTTTGCGTAACTTGTGTTTGCATGCGTTGGCAAGTTTTCAGTTGCGTAAACCGCGATTATCGGCGATATTACTGGTACCGGTTTTTCGAGACGGTCGAACGTGGCGCCACGAATCATCTCCGCTGAATGCGTGAAACACGACGGTCGGTCAATCTGTTCCATATTGGCTGCGTTCAGCGGATTAAATAGTTGAATGAGCGCTCACTACTATTGATGTATTCTTTCAGATCTAAAATGCTGATTGGATGATTTAAAAGAATACACCAATAACAGCGAGCATTCACTCAACTGTTGAGTCCACTGAATGCAGCCATTCCTTCGGTTCAAGTCATCCGCTCAATCAACGCAGGCCGTCATGGCTACCGAGCATTCGCATATACTGCTTATGCGCGCAATTTTGTCTCTTTCCACGGAGGTCAACTGGTATCGTGTGCTCTCACTCAATGGCCATGTACATTGACACGTTTATACACCTTATGTGCTTGTTACCACTCAGGAACACGAACAGAACAATAATTCTCTCGATCATATGCTTCTGCGCAATCTTGATTCATTATAAATTTGAAATCATTAGGTCTGTTCGCTTGCATTCTTTGCACTGCAACATCTTCGCTCTTCTTTTTTTTTAACGCCTGAATATATTTATCTCGGTTTAAGTAAAAGTTTTTGGGGATTTTAAATTTTAAGCAAAACGCAAACAATTTAAAAAAGTAAAAGCATATAAATATTTTTCATTTCCATTTTTATTTTCATATCCATAGCTATATCCATATCCATATCCATTTCCATGTCCATTCCATTTTCATTTCCGTATCCATATCCATTTTCATTTCCATTTCCATATCCATTTTCATATCCATTTTCATTTTTATTTCCATAGCCATTTCCATATCTATTTCTATACCATGTTCATAATATACACACACACCATATATTTATTTACATTCGGGAGCTTTCCAGCAGAGGCACAAATCAACACAAGTTATTCTGTCTTTGTTTCTGCCCAGACAACACATTGAGATAAGATGTCTTTTAGACGCCAAAGACTCTTTTCTCTTTTGAATGTTATCTGGGTGATTATCAAACAAGGACAGGACAGGATGACTCTTGTGTCAATTTGTGTCTCTTGCTCCCATAGTATACTGAGAAAAAATATAGTCAAAATTATTCAGTATAATAGTTTCAAAACTATTCAGTTGAATATGGATATGGTCAATGTGATGTTGCAAACGCTTTGAAGCGTTTTTTAATCAGTTTGTAAAATTCTTTCTTCTAATTGGCCCATCAAATTCTTCATTTGTAGCGAGACTTTGACCACAGCCTATATACTACCAAGTATTTATTAAATATAGAGATATATTTCATACAAAAAATATTAATTTGACTCAATCATTCTTTTTACTGAATAAATGAATTATTTACTATAAATTATTTACTATAAATAAATGTTTAGTTGGCAGTATTGAATTAAATATTTATTAAAATTGATTGAATGAATTTAAATTCTATTTAAATAGCTTTAAATATATTTTACTTGAAATTAAGTTTTATTATTCCCACTTTCTTCGCATATTTTGTGGAAAATATAAGGAAAATGCGCAAAAACAATAATATTCATTTTATTGAATTTTAAATAAAAACTTCGTTTTCTGCAGTCTGTTTTTTGTAGAAACAACTTGCAGGAGTTATAAGTAGTATAAATTTATTAGCGGTATATTTGTTAAATGTTGAGAACAAGATTTGTTGAGGACAATATTTGTGCTATTTATTGCTGGAAATATAGGATTTGTTTTTATTGCTGCACTGGACTGCATTAGAACTTTTCGTTTTTGCCAAAACAAAAAAGTGTACACTAATTAATTAATAAAAAACAGACATACTGATACATATTAGATACGCGTCAAAGCCGGCCAAGCAGAATTAATTTAAATACGTCTATTGTTTTTTATAACACAAACTATAGGAATTCAAAGTCTTAAATGGTTTAGCTAGATCTTAAATGCTTATATGATCCTTGTGTAGTTTTATATACTACATGTGTAATCCTTAGAAACGCGCACCGAAATGATTTTTCGATCTTGAAACGCTAACTCTATTAAATTACAATAATATCATGAGTTAAATTGACTAGCAATTTTTTGACTAACAAATTTTTGATGCTTATTTGCATCTTCGAAACGATCTTAATAATGTTGAATGACAAATTAAAATCTGTAAATGATTAATTCTTATTACGAAAAATATTACCTCGGTCGGAAGGAATTTAGTTGCAATGCGAACAGTTGGGGTCAATTGTATTTTGAAACGAGGTGAAAATTACAAAAAAATCAGCAAATTCATAGACCAATGAAATTATAAATATTTTCATAAATTCGTTCACCTTTTAAAAAATAATTTTCATCATATTTGAAGATTGATTGATATTTGAAGATTGATAATCGACACTTCCCGATAAAAAATACCCGGTTCTCACGTTTAGCACATCTCTGCGTGCCGCTCTCGCACGGAATACGCAACACACAAGACACGCACACAGCCGGATACGAAAAACATGTCGCGATGGCGGCGCAGGGTGGCGCCAGTTCCGCTCGCACGCGCGCAGCGCCCTCGCGCACTTACACCCATGTACGCGCGTGCGTTTCACGTTCCGCGATTCGCGTATCGCCACTGTATCCCCGAAAAAGATGGCCGCCACGAAAGCGTACGGTGGTGATGTTGACGTTGTCGTTCGCACCGAGGTCGCGTCACGTCCTCGCGTAGCGTGAAAATAGCCGTGCGTGCGTGCGTACGTCCGCGTACGCCGTCTGGATCGTGCTGTTGTGCATCAAGCATCGTCGCGGGCGACGAACGGACGTGTGAGAGAGCGAGAACGAGAGAGCGAAGGTGGTGGCCCGTTGATCCCGTCAAGTGCCGTAAGATTTCTCATCAACGCAACTGCACACAGTGTGTGTGTGTATGTGTGTGTGTGTGTGTGTGTGTCTCTCTCTCTCCCTCTCGGTGTTTCCCGACGACGGTCAACTACGGAACGTCCAGGGAAAACGAGTGAGCGAGTGAGACAGAGATAGAGAGAGTGTAAAAGGACGAAGGAAGGAGAAACAGACAGCTTGATAAAAGGAGAAAGAAAGAGAGAGAGAGAGAGATAACGAGTGTTCCAAAACTCGTATATGTGCCCGTCGCGAGTGAAAACGTAGCCCGGAAGCAATCGCACTTTTATGTGAAAAGAGAAACGGGGAAAGAGAGAGAGACAGAGATAGAGAGAGAGAGAGAGAGAGAGAGAGAAAGGAATAGCAAGATCGTGCGATTGAAGCTGCTCTAAGAAACAAAATCAAGACAAGAACGGGCGAGTAAAGAAAGAAGAGAGTAATCAGCAGGGAATCGTAATCGCCGGGTCGCGTGGAAAGAATCCGACGAAGGAAAACGGAGAGCGACAGCGCGTGAGGGAGAGAAAAGGACGGAGAGAGAGAGCGAGAGAGAGAGAGATCGCGTACGTCGAGTGTGTTTTAACATCGCGCTTTAAAGCTCCGGCCAAGTCATCGTGCTCGTGGGTAGTGCGTGATTTCCCCGCGAGTGAAACAAATGCGTGCGCGTTTTATGCGAGCTATAAGGAGGCCGTCAACGAAGTGCGTCGCTGCCGCTGTCGACGTCGTCGCCGTCATTGTCGCATCGCCGTGCCATCTCGTCGTTGTGCCAGCAGCACCGAGCAGCCGTTGCCGCTACCGCCAGCGTTGCAACCGCTCGCTTTTACGCGCGATCGGAATCTTCTTGTCAACCGAGGGACGGCCATATTAATCCGCCACCACCACCACCACCACCACCACCGTCGCCGCCGCCGCCGTCGCCGTCGTCACCGGAATACTACGCTTCCTAGTGCGCCTCTCGGTGCCTCGTGACGAGTCATCCGGAGAGTGTTTCTCTCCCGGCTTCCTTCCCCCTTTACCTCCCCTCCTCCCCTTTCTCGTCGCCGCCGTGCGTGCGTGCGTGCGTGCGTGCGTGTGTGTGTGTGGTGTGTCGACGAGATCGCGAGGTACCCGGGTTCTCCCTCGAAACCTTCTCGGTTTTCTCGGGGGTTTTTTTTCCCTCCACCCCCTCTGCCACAACCACGCCGGATGACGGCGCGTGTACGTGGTGCGTGCGGCACGGTACCTGTGTGTACGACGAGCGGCATAGTTGACGAGGTGCGTTCCGTGCCGCCTCATGTCTACGAATCGTCTTCGTCGCACGGAGACACCACAGCGGCTCGCCACCCCCGTGTCTACCCCTACCTCCGGCAGCAATATCACCCTTCCTAGGCCCTATGGTAGCCACACGGTGAGTATACCTTGCACACGTTTTCCAATGTTCACGCTGCGCGCCACCGCTGCCGCCGCCACTGTCGTCATCGTCGTCGTTGGATGATGATGATGGTGATCCTTTGCGACCTGGACAGCGCTAGCGTTTCGATGTAATTTCCTTTTCCCTCATGCTCGAGTGTATCGCGAGTATATGTACATACATACGTATGTACCATTGATACCGACTACGTGCGTCGAGATGATGCGCGACGTAACGCGACGTCTTCGCGTATTTATGGATGCACGAAGCAGGGCTTCGTTGATTAGCTTGTCTGTAGAGTTTCAGGCCGTTTCATATGCGACCGCTTCCCGTATATGTCTAGGATGGCGTTTTTATTAGGACAGACTATGATGAAGTTCTATATACTCCGTGCGACCTCTTTCCTTATATGTCTATGAATGTGTAAAGCGACGTTGCTGCTTGCTGATGTTGATACGCGTGATATTCATACACGTGATACGATCTTCCTTTTTCTTTGGCTGCGTTCAGCAGAGAAAGCTTTGCAACTGTTGTAAAATTTTTTTATATCATCTTGGTTTCTCTTCTTCTTCTTGATTTCTCACTTGAATCTAAAATGTATAAACTAATCATATTACAAAAAATTTACAACAGTTGCAAAGCTGCTTTCTCTGTTGAGTGTAGTCAATAACCGTCCAGAATGTTTATTTGGAAATTTTTTAATTCACTGATTGGATTATATTTTTAAATGTAATATCCGTTTTTACCAATGTATAGATTTACTTTAATTTTAATTTAACTTACTCTTTATCTTTTTCTAATTCTTAGAACTAAAAAAATGAAGAATTAATTGAACTGAGATTAAAGTTAAACTAAATTAGTAGAAACGGACAGAAATAGTCTTATTTCAGTGAAGAAGAAAACTTCCAACAGTTACAAAATAAACATTCTGCAGAACCATTGACGCACGGCGTTTACATGTGTTGTTGTAATAAAATAATTTAAGGATATTTTATTTATCATACGAGAAATCTTTTCAAGCTCATTCATTGGCTACAGAATGAAATTCCCGAGTCTCCAGAAATCCTCTTAGTCAATCGACAGGATCTTTTTAGCAAGAGATATAGCATGCTTTCCATTTATGACCAATTACTTTATCTCTAGATAACTTTGAGAGATATCTCGTGGATAAATGAGATATTTGGAAGATATCTAGAAGATATCTCATGGACAAAGTTATCTTGAGATTAAGAAATTGGCCACTAATAACACAAGTCAACACAAACATCGTTAGCATTCCAGTGATAGAACGATACTTGTGTCGTTCGACTGGAAAGTATCCATTGATTGACAGTGGCTATGCTCAGTTTAGGCACTCAAGCGCTGTAAGCTTCATTCTATTTTTATCATTCATTAATCATTGCATGCGGAAGGAAAATGAAGCTTACAGCGCGTGAGCGGTCAAGTCGAATGCAGCTAGTGTAATACGATGATGAATCATTACATCCTTGTTTACCAATATTAAAGATGAAATGATTCATGGCGAAGGCCGTGACACAAAAAAGGCAGCAAGCAAATCGAGCGATCACAATAAGAGATAAAGAAATAAACGTAAGTAGTAGAAAATTCAAAATACTGATTTACTTCATAGTTATATTTTACATACTTATATTTTTAAATTTTTTTTTATGCCACTGGCGTTTTGTGCAACTGGTTTATCTCGATTTTTATATTTAAGACTGATTTACAAGATGTACAAGATGTTATATACAAGGATCAATAACTCTCAAACAATAACTGAGTGTCCAAAATGGCTACAATTTTCACAGGTATCTTGCAAAATATGTACGATTGTAATATCAGAATAGTTTTGACGATTTAATGCCATTTTCATATTGAGGCTCAAAACTTTTCAAACGACCTTCGTAAATCAATCATACAGTATTAAATTCTTAATGTCAAATTATATCCAATTTGACTTATTTCTAATCATTTCTATAGGTTATTATTGTTTCTACTTGATGTAATTTTAACTAAATTAAATTTGATTTAACTAAAACAATAAAGTTAAATATTTTAACTTGAGAAAGTGTATTAAATTTGAATAAAAAATTCGATTTATTGGTTACTAAGCATTGTATTAATGTAGGCGTTATTTTACATTGAAATTAACCACAGAAACGGATTAACTTACATTTTGAGACACATGGAAATTAAAAATAACAAAATGTTACTTAAGGGATATAATGTTACTTGAAAAGATTGGGTTACCATTGCTCCTCTGATATTTAATGCGTATTTGTATCTTAAGGCTTTACTTAAGAAATAAGAAACCGACTAAGAATACCGGTCATAATTTTCACATTGTGTCATCTTGCTAGAAAGTATCCATTGTTGTACGACAAATGAAATACCAGCATAAGATCTCGGAGGTATACGGAGTAATGTTAATGCTGTTGTCTAAATGATGTTGATTAGACGTATTGAGATTTCGGTCAACATGAGCTGCTCTTTATGCATCCGTAAGATAGACAGAGCGACATCCTGGCTTGTTCCTGTTGATTATGCATATTGAGATGTCTCGCGATGTAATCTCTTCCTTCTCTGCGCGATCATGTGCGCGTCCACATGAAATCAACCTTTACGTTTGTCAGTGTTGATTAGACGTATTGAGGTGTCACGCTGGAAGGTGTAACCTTCATGTGTGCCGATATATTCATGATTATGCAAAATAAGACTCGCGTTAGAACAATATTGATTGGATTGAGACTTCGAGCGGCTCAACCTCTTGTGCATCCATAAATACACGGAATAGCATTCGTCTTGCATTGACTTTTGTCAATCCTAATGCTTACGTACATTAAACATTCAGTCGTCTGTAACCTTTCAAATTCGAATTATGCTTTGCTTTAGACTTCACATTAATTGACCCAAACCCAAAAGCATGAAGGAGGAAGATGTTAACATCCTTTTTACATTTTTTTTTCTTATTCATGTCTTTTTTCATATTTTGATGTAAACATTTTGATGTATTAGTAATTAAATACGTAACAGATAGG
>Ga0157363_1001381_pt1 | contig 20127 bp, 18 predicted proteins | sample AttsexASBM1_FD_111477 | JGI IMG/M metagenome (GOLD analysis project Ga0157363, IMG submission 111477) | Fungus gardens microbial communities from leaf cutter ant in Ribeirão Preto, State of São Paulo, Brazil - Atta sexdens ASBM1 | ecosystem: Host-associated > Fungi > Mycelium > Unclassified ... | reverse complement strand
CACACACACACACACACACACACACACACACACACACACACATTCTTCATTACACTTTCGGCAGTGGACATTTGACGAAGTTTTTGAAAACGGAAATAAGGAAATTTCTTATTGTTACTCGATTCAAGTCACAGTTCAGGCACAATAAAAAAAAAAGCCGCGAGAGATATCGGACCATCGCGCGCACCGGCCATGTTGATTTGATTAACAGTGAGAAATGTTTTTATGCATCGGAACACATAATGTATAAATTTAACTTGTTTAAAGAATATTTCCTAACAATTTTTAATTGTATATATGATAATTTCTTAGCATAACTTATATATATTATATATTATATATTATATATATATATATATATATATATATATATATATATATATAAATTAATGTACTATGGATTGTAATAATTGTAAGGTGCTATAACAGGAATATTTTATTTATATAGCGAGTCCCTAAATAAATGTTACATGCTCGTTAATTGTAAGCTCGATGCGGTTACTGTCAACGTTGTCATCTACGTGAACCAATGTAAACTGGAATAACATCTAAAGAAAACCCGTTACAATGTAGGGATTATGTTATCTAGGGAGATGGGCGATGCGAATTCGTTTTAATATCTAAGCCGATGTTAGCTTTCAGTGTACGACACAATTTTATTGAGCGCAAAGAGGAAGGAAGGAAAATCATATAATATATAAATATATTTAAAAGAACAAAATTTAAATAAGCTATTCTATTAATGTATAATATATTGAAAGATATAATGATTATGCTATCTGAAGTTTATAAATTATTATCTATAATGACTGTTATACTACGTTTAATAGATTTGCCTAGAGCCTATCTGACCTAAGGACCAAAGGCACAATCACACACGCGCATCAAAATAAAATAATATGCTCCCATGTATTGTCGTCACATTTGGTACAGAATTCATTACAAATAATCGCGACGCTGGTGCTTCAACGCTATCAACGATGTTTTACGATTTATCTCTCGAGGGGAAAAATATTTTGTACGTATTATTATACAGATACATGTGCAGCTATACGTGATCATATTATACGTGGCATATAAATGGTATGTTCCATGTGCGATAGCAATATACTTTGTATTATTTTACGTTACCGACAAATGTAATATCTGCGCCATTTATCATTGAAGCATTGACGTGCCAGGGTCAAATTGATGCTTTATATCTCACATACTTTTGTACAAGTTAATTTTTGTGGACAACATAATACGTCAAGCAGTCAATATTCTCCCTATACTAATTACATGTCCCTCCTCAATAATGGCATTAAGCTGTCATTACAATAGCATTGCATGGCGTCAAAGTATCAAAAAGGAAAGACTATACTTTACTATACTATTATGTGAGAGAACTATCAGCGGCATAATAAATAAAATGTTGCATCAGAATTACAATGTCCTCTATAATGGAAAAATAAGGAAAGAGGACACCTATCTCATTCTTTCATTTTATATTTGGATATTCGATAAATAATCAATCAATCGCTATTTTTTCGTGTATATTTTTCTTTCTGATTTAACATTTTTTATTGTTTTCAAATATTGTTATTTAATTATATTTAAAAAAATTATATTTAAAAAAAAATACTATATTTCGGATATGAACTAAGCAGGACAATTTTACGTAAGTATACATTCTTCATATTACATATTATAAACATTTTTTTGTAAATAAAGAAAAATACTGCATAAATCTTCTAGTCGATACATAGGGAAAAAATGTGGGAAAGTAAGTATGTTTTTTTTCCATTTACATACGCAATTTTATTTAATGAAAAAAATCCAAATTCACAATCAAATTGTTTCTTTTACATTATAATTTAAACAATATTATCCGGATTTTATTGAAACAAAAATTATACAAATAATTAATTTGCACATTTTCGCTAATACCAAATAATATCGAAATGCAGCACACACTGTAAACTTCTTTTACAACAAAGAATACGCATTAAATAATTGCACTGATTACATAACAAAACGCATGTTCTAAGAATTAAATGTGGCACGCGTTACGTGTTGTACTGAATAGCTATATTACTAACAATGTATGTGTTAACCGACTGAAACAATAATAAAAGAACGCTAAGACGGGAAAGTTACAGAGAACTTATTCCTTCTCATGCGTCTTTTATTAATTTAATATTTTTAATTTATTACTTTAGCAATTTATACTAGTAATAGTTCTAAAATCTCATCAAAATTTGACAAGTCTAATTGTATGTTACTTCGCTTCCTGAAAGATAATTTTTAATGAGAGACATTCCAACATATAAAAAGAATACTTACTGAGTGATATATAGTGATATTTCATTTTCTGAGTTAATAATATATGTATATATATATATATGTATATTTCACAAATTGGCAGATAATACAAGATGTAAAAAAGAAATATACAAAGAAAAACAATCATATAAAGGTGGTATGCATATTGATTATGTACAAACGTAGATCTGATTAATCTGACGCGTACGCAAAATTCAACTCAATATGCTAAATATTTATAATTTCGCTATTTGAAAGAATTTACGCTTCTATAAAAATTTACAAATATTAAAAACAACTATTCAAACTGGAACACGATGTTATCCATAAACTGACGATTTATTTGTAGATACATACAGTGAGATGAGCTACTCGACAGAAGGAAACTTTGACGTGTAATTGTATTTTTGAAATGAATAGATGTCCCCATATACGTTCACGTGATGTACCTTTTTTATTATTAAACTGCGGGTCATCAGATCTGTAAGAAGAATGATATATATATATATATATCACATGCTGAATGTAACACTATTTAGTTTATTACTTAGACTAAAATAAAATAAATAAAAAAATAAAGAGAAAAATGTAAACTAAAAATGTAAACTTTTTAATTGCTATTGCATATAAAACAAGTGTAGAAAAGCTAAAAAATAAAAAAATTATAATATAACATAAATAGATAGAATATATATACAATTTTTAAAAATATATAAAAACTTACATTGTCAACATCATCTTCATCATCGTCGCTAATTTCATCCCCAAATTCGATGTCTTCATCGAATCCATCTTCCACGAAGGTTACTGTATCGTTGATACGCACTAAGAGAACATTTTATTTTAGAAAGTATATAAAATAGAAATTTTTTGGATAAAAAAATTTTGTTTCATAACTTATAACATAATTTATAAGATTAAGAAGAATTTAACTAAAAATTAAGAGAGGTGATATACTAAACTACACTTCGCAATTTCCATTGCAAAATGTGCTAGAATACTACTTACCAGTTTCTGGGAATTCGCCGTACGTCTTCAAGTTACGTGCTTCGTCAGATGTGTACTTCAATATAACATCTGCCTTAGCATCCTGGTAGTCTCGCAATCCAATCAGTATGATGTCTCCTTGATTAATCCAAACCTTCTTCCGCAACTTGCCTCGAATGTGGCATAATCGTTTGACCCCATCGAAACACATGGCCTCTAACCTACCGTTGCCCAGCATTTTTGTCACTTGAGCATATTCTGCGCAAAACAAACATCGAATAAGTCACCAACATTCGTTCCCAAAAGGACGTCGCGTCATTCGCACCATATTTCACTCTCACCTTGTCCGTCTTCCTTGAATACCAGCTCTCTCTTCTCAGTCTCGTTCTCATTCTTTCCTCTTCTCCTATTTTTACCTCCCTTTCCTGCGAACAAAGTGTGGCTTGCGTGATAGTGTTCTCAGCGAGTCATGCGAAAGGGTGAAAATACTTGAGACTCGAGTCGCCTCAAGGATGACGTTGACGCGAATTAGGTTAAGTTAACAAACTTAACCACATTAGTGGAACAAACGCGATAATTGAAAAATCGAGAATTCAAGATTAAAGATAGAATCGAGGTTGTATTTACCTTTATTCTTTGGCATGATGCTCTAGCACGATTTTTCTCAACGACGATGCAAATAATTCGATGAAAAGCGACAATGTGGTGCAACGCTTCGAAGATCTTTGCGAGTGTGATAGAGTTGTTACAGAGATGGTCGATTGCAGACTGGGATGTCAACCTAAAATGAAATGCTCTTCGTTTCTTCAGTTTTGATATCTAGATGATAAATACTCTCGTAATTTTCAATTAACAGATTGGTGGAAGAAAATGGGCACATAATGAGGAAAAATTTACGGAAAATTTTGATTAGCTACAAAGTTGACTCAAGAACCGTACACTTCCGGCTTGCCCAATTTTACGGATGTTACGACACAAATCCCGCAATTTCCAAATCGTTGGATTCATCCATTCTTCTTACACATTAGACTATATTAAACTGATTAAAATTGTCTAAAGAGCATTGTCTAAAGAGAAATTGAGTGATGGAAGCTTCTAGAAGACGAAAATTGAAATTGAAATGTAAAAGAAATTTATTTAAAATTGTTAAATATTGCCTCTTATATTTCGTTTCCTAGAAACTTCGTTTACGATTTTATTGTTATTTTTCCCTACATTCGACTTTTATGCCCCAATTTTTATTTTCGTCACGAATTGCTCTCTTATTTAGAAATCTCCGAGATATAATAATATCCTGTTGCTGACGGATGCAATGGTAGATAGTTCTTTATAATTACATTGTTCTTTATAATTACATTGCGTCACGCTTTCTGCGCTCAAAATAAGATGGATATGTACAATTAGACATTGGAGAGAAAAAGAGGAAGAATGATAAATCTATTGTGCACTCTTTCCGTAGAGTACAGTTACGAAGAAAACCTACATCTCTTAATTTAGCAATTAATCTTAAAAGTTGAGATAATTAAGGATGAATAATTAATGTTTATAATATTTTATAATTAAAAACGTTCGTATTTTGCATTTTTTAATAAATATATGACAGGAAAAGAACTCGATACAATTGTAAACATTCGTTTCATTGTGAAAGGTTATCTAACCAATAAGTAGATATTTCAATTTGTGATTGAATAAGTTGTTATGTTATCCAAAGTGACAGTTAATATTATTAGGAGATCGGTGTATTACAATGCGCGTACACTTTGTCATCTACGAGATCCTTTACGATCAAATCTCTTGTGTAATGGCGATGCAAAACCAAAAAGTGTACAAAATCATTGTCACTTGTACATAGCAAAAAGATTCAAATCCAAAAAGAAGACTGCTAATATTGTAATATATAATATATAATATATAATTTATTGTTAATATAATTTATTTAATTTTTTTTCCTTAATCTATTTAATGTCTCCCATTTATTTGTTCTTCCAATAAGCTTTTAAACACTGATGAATATATTCTCTTTGAAAATATATTGCAGAAGAAAGATGAGAATGAGGATTCTGACAAGGAGAAAGAGAAAGACGATGAGGATGAAGCTGCCTTAGGTTCAAAAATTATCAAAGTAAGGATATCTTCTATTCGATTAGATACTATTTCCAAAACTGGATTTGGAATTTCTCGCAAGTATGTCTAATTTTATTTTGTGTACTATATTTGTACAAATATAACAATATAACAATATTGCTTCATAATTTATATTTTTATTTAAATCTTATTTACTTCATATTTTTCTTAGTAAAATTGATGAGGCCTTTTATGGAAGCAAGATTCGTATAAATGGAAATAAAGTATTAAAGAAATCTAAAGAGGTAAATTTATTATTTTTGTAATAAAGCTGAAATCTATTGATATAGTCTTAGTAAGATTATTATTATCTTTATACTTTGTACAATTATACATGGAATAATTGTAACAGATGAAAATAGGAGATGAAATCGATTTAATTTTGCATCAAAGTGTGGATAATCCTGGACTGCTAGTTATAAACAGAATTGTGATATTATCAATGGATCCTGTGAATGACGGTATACAAATGAAATTATCTGTAGATAAAAACTTACTAATTGAAGATTATGAAGATCCATATTTATAATTTAAACTTTTTTGCATGTCAATAATAAAATTGCATATTGTACATGATAAAGTTATTAATATTATATTTAAATAATTCTTAGTAGTTTAATAATTTATCCTTGACCTACTATTAGGCTACTTTATATATATTACATTTATAATATATTTATGTATGAGAATGTAAAAGGAGAATTTGAAAATAGGAAATACATTAAAATTCGAATACACTAACATATATGTTATTTTATTCTGTAATTTCTTTTATTTTGTCAGAAATTGGCTGCTGAATTGCTCCTACTTCTTGCAACAAGTCTTGTTTAGATTCAAAGTATTCTTTATACCACATAATATGTCTAATTTTCTCTTGAACTGTCAAGTATGGATTCTTTGAAAGTCCAGTGCACACTAATTCCATAAAATGACGAATTGGTCCTGATTTAGGACACCATCCTTTCAGATGACGTTCCATAAAGATATGTTCTGAGAAATGAACATTATGCTCTTCTTCCATTCCTGAAATATATAGAAATAATTAAACTCAGTTTTTCTAAATGAAGAGAAACATAATATAAAAGCATGTGTAATAGAAACCTTGCTCATTGTCAATAGGGAATTTCCATAATTTTCCTTGCTCCGTCCAAAGAATTAGTTCTTGAAAAATATTGGCAGGTGGATAAGTTGTCAATATTTTTAATTCTCTTTGTTCTAATGTCGCCCATGTTTTCAATTCCGGTATATTTGGTGAAGCGGCATTCATATGTTCAAAAATTTCACTAGACTTTCCATTCCACAAATCAATATCTTTGATTCTTTCATCTTTGATGAATCTATCATATAATATAATAATCAATTAAAAATTATACGTTAAATATATAATATTTAAAATATATTAAAATATCTAAATATGTTAAATTATAATATAATAAATAATATCATATAATTTGTATAAATGAATGGATTTAATCTCTATAATATAATAATAATTAATATTATATTTCTTGTAATACCTGGCATAAAGCGTTTTTTTATCAGTTTTTGTATCCTGTAACATCTTTTTAGATACTTTATTTTGTAATAAATTTCTTGGTACATTATTTTCAATTACTTTCTTTATTGGTTGATTATTATATTCGTCCAGCAGGGTTTGTATTATAGACTTTTTTTTTAAATGTTTGTCTTGGGAACTTTTTTGTACGTCATATTTTGGCAATTGTTTAACATTTTTCTGCTTGTAACTATTAAATAAAATTATAATAAAAATATTTTTTAAAAAACTTTGAATTACAAGTAATATATATGTGTAAACATACATATTATTATACATATTATTATATGGAATATATATAATTTATTGTACTTAGTGATACAATAATGCAACAATACATCTACATACGTGCTTTCCTGTTCTTTCAATGCTGTTACTCTAGACACAAGAACTTTTTCAAGTAAGTCTGATGTTGTTTTGGTTTTATCTCCACCAAGCACATTAGCCACATCTTCTGCTGCACTTACTATTTTCTTTTCTACAAAAAAAAATAATTTAACACATTAAGCAAGACATGAACCTGCACAAAGATAAAATTATCAACAGATAAAGTTACCAAAAGGTTCATGTTTTTTATTTGATTTATTCTTCTTCTTTTTAGGCTGCATGGCAACATCAATAGTTTTCTGCGTCTTTCTCGTCTAAAAAAATAAGAACAGATATCTTCGTTAAAGTATATACTAGCTTACATTTGTCTCTGAAAAATATCTCATTATATATACTTTTAAATGTATCAACATTTTACTTGAAAAAATATAATACAATTTAGCAAATTATTATTTAGATATTCAGTTTGATTTCTGTGTTCTTAAATGCAATAATTAAAAAAAAATTATTTTTAAATATTAGAACATTTTTAAAAAAGAAAATGTTTTTATTATTTTTTTAAAGTAAGAACTTTTATTGTTAATATCTCTGTATGGTTTACTAAAAATAGAATAAAATAATAGATTCCTAATAGAGATGAAATAATATATTCGAGATTTAACAGAATTTAAAATAGATATCATTACACAAAAATCTCATAATTTACTTGTATCACATTATTCAAGAAGTTTTCCAAATCATATTTGTTATCTGATGTTGCACTTGCAGAACTTGCACTTTTAACATGCTTTGCCTTTGGTTTTGTTTTTTCAGAATCAGAATCAGAATCTGATGAATCTGATGATGATGATGAAGATGAAGAGCACAATCTCGTGGAAATATTTATCCATTGAAATATTCCGCTTGAGGATCTTATATTACATCTATGAAATATATTTCTTGATATAATAACAAAAATAAATAGATAATATTTCATACAGAATAATACAAGTCTAAAAACATAAATCAATAATAATATAATAAATCACTTTATACAGCATAATTGCATGTATATGTATAAAAAAATAAAGATCTAGTTTAATTATAAAATTTTTAATGAGAGAGAGAGAGAGAGAGAGAGAGACAAACTATGTAGATAAAATATAAATTGAAAAGTATACTATATGACTTAAGACTTTGAAGATATATAATCATGTTTAATTATACAATATTTGATTATTATATGCTTATTATAATAAAAATTCTACACATTAAGCCATAGAAAACTTTCCCAGCAAACAAGAATGGATTGAAATGAATTAAAATGGATTCTGATTTTCAGAAATATTGATTCACGAATATTAAAATGAATTTCAATTCTACATATATATTTTTCTGAATGCATTTTTATTCATTTATAGGAATTGGAGTACATCTCTATGTCTTTCAATCTAAAAATAATATTAGTTTTTTCTATGCACATAAACATAATTGTAAATACTGTTCAATTCAAAATTTTGAATAGGAAATACAGTTTTTCAATCCAATTGCATCTAATTGAATTTAATTGAATTCAATTTAATTGAATCCAATTAAATCCAAAAAAAAATATTCGCTATTTAAAATACGCATTCGGATAGAAAAAAATTTCAATCCATTCTCGTTTGCTGGGTTCTCGACATCTTAATACACAACATTTTCAACTATCTATTAATTTCAATATAGTGCAAATGTACTTACTTTGATAATATGTGTAAGGGCAACATATTTGCAAATATTCACAACTCAATTATATCACACTGAGAAATGAGCACGAAATAGCACTTGTCTCTTATTCAGGAACAAGTAATTATAGAGACCATAGAATCTAATAAGAAAAAATTAAATTTAGTTGATAGTCGCATGTTAATAGTAGCGACAATAATGCACTATATATCAAATACTTACATACAAAGATTAATAACAAATATAATAATTCCAAAATAATAAGATTAAAAATAAGAAATCCTAACCTAAAGAAAATGGCTTGAGAGCGATCATTCCAGCGATGTTATCATTTATCATGGCCTGCGCCATATTGGGAATAGATACTAGCACTTCTGAATTTAGGAGGTATTACATTCTCTTCTTTCCTACTGTCGGTAAAAGAATTTATTATTTATAGTGTGTAGTTTCTAACAATTAATAAATTTAAATATAAAAATGATGAAATCGCCTTGCATCATTTGTAAAAAAATATAGCAAATCAATTTAAAAGTGTAGAAATTATTAAAAATACTAATTAAAAGTTGTCTGAATTCATCACAGTGAGTCATATATATTTAAATAATTTTGTTCCTTAAGTTCAGATAGTGCTAGTATCTAAGGTCTAATTTTCAATATGGCGACGTCCATACCCATGAATGATCTCATTCTCACCTTTTGACTCAGGTTTCGATATGGTTAATACCTTTGCGCTACTTTCGTAGCATTATGCTGCGATATAGTACAATTTAATGGATTTTATATCTGGTTAATCGACTCCGATGACGGAATCGAAGCGAATCAAGGATGAAGAAGACGAAGACAGTTTAGTGAATCGCAACGCAATGCAATCAAGGTCGGTGACTGTCAACATGGAATTACAAAGCGTCATCCGTTATCATACTTGTCGTCTTCGGTCGCATTTAATATAATTGCCACGTATGTGCTCGTAAACTTGTAACTGCTAGTAGCTGCAATCATGTCGAGTAATGCCGAGCAGAGTATCGCACCGCCACCAAATAAAAAGTTGATGGTACGTTTATCTTATGCAACATCATTTCCTTCGCCTCGTACAGCATGATGAAATTAAAATAATATAATGAAACTTATAAAACAAGGTTTATATTTGCTTCATATGGATTACATATATAATTTATTTTAATTCTTTAGCTTGATATCTGCTGTTATGTATTTCATGTACCAAATTTGTTTTTTATTATCTTTTTTTTTCATCTTTTTCTTCAAAATATATGCATGTATGTATATATTTTGTATTTATTTTAAATACAAAAAATACAAGAGTACAGATATAAATAGGAACAAGCAGATTTTAGATTTAAATATTTTATTTAACCATGGTACAAAATTAAATTTGAAAAAAAAAACAAGAATATCTTGCTTGTCTATTGAAAGACTTAATGTCTTATTTTATATAGGATGATTCGTTATGGAAGATGCTATATGGAAGAGAAATTGATTTACTATGAAGAAATCTGTTGTCTAAAACATGGAATTGAATTTTTTATGGAAAGTTTCATTTTCGAAGATTCATTTGAAATTGTAATTATACCTGTCCTCTCTTGAATAATTTTGAAATTGATATATCCATGAGATAAAATAAATATTCAGATAAATATTTATTTAACTATAAAAATACATGTAATACAAAAACGATTATTAGCACAAATTTCAGACACTTATACTAAAAAGAATTATATTAATTAAAAAATTCAAAAAATTAATATAGAAATCTGTAATCTGTATGAATTTAACATGTCCATCAAAAAGTATCAAGTTGAGAGTGATAATATTTCACGACTTAAACTTCTTGCATTCAGAATGAAATGAGATAATTCCTCCTTGAAAAAAACACAACAAACACATTAAATCTTTTGAAATTTCAAATTACATTCTGTTTTTTCAGGAAATTATTTCCAAATAATAAAATTATGAAAATTATGAAATTTGAATTTGAATTTGAATATATTCTATAAATTTTGAAAATTTTTTTAGATCTGCGCAAACGTGTCGGAGCAAGCGCATCACATATCCAGAGCTAAACGAGGACAAGCTATAGGCAGTATTCGTGGTTTTCGAGGTTGCACGGTATGGCTAACTGGTCTCTCTGGCGCTGGCAAGACCTCCATCTCATTTCAAATGGAAGCAATTTTGGTGAATCATGGTATTCCTGCTTACGGCCTAGATGGAGACAATGTTAGAAGTGGTCTAAATCGTAATCTAACTTTTAGCAAGCAAGATAGAAAAGAAAATATTAGAAGAGTGGCTGAAGTAGCAAAACTCTTCGCTGACAGTGGACAAATATGTCTCTGCAGCTTCGTGTCACCTTTTGAAGAAGATAGACAGATGGCAAGGCAGATTCATAAAGAAGCTGACTTGCCCTTCTTCGAAATATTTGTAGATACACCCTTGCAAATTTGTGAAGCTCGCGATACTAAAGGTCTTTACAAGAAAGCGCGGCAGGGTACCATTAAAGGTTTCACCGGCATTGATCAAATGTACGAGAGACCCACGAAACCTGATTTAATTGTAAAAACCGAGAATTGCACTCCTGAGGAGTCTGCTTCGACTGTAATTGAACTTTTAGAGAAGCACCGCATTATTCCGCCGTTTACAAAACCATCAGATCTAATCAAAGAGCTCTTTGTTTCGGATTCTAAGCTTGCTTCTGCGAAAATGGAAGCAGAAACTCTACAGTGTGTGGAGATTAATGAACTCGACGTGCAATGGCTGCAAGTTTTAGCAGAAGGATGGGCGACACCATTAACAGGTTTTATGAGAGAACATCAATACCTTCAGGTATGCTTAAAGCAAGCCTTGAAACATGATTGCATCCCGCATATGATGTGTTACCTGAAAATTAAGTGCAATTTTATTTATTAACTTAATTATTGAATTATCATAATTTCTTTAAGGCTCAACATTTGCGGTGTTTGCTCGAAGATGGCAAAGAAGTGAATCAATCGGTGCCAATTGTTCTTGCAATAAGTACAATTGATAAGAACCGTTTGGAAAATTCTCTTGCTGTGACCTTGAGGCACAAACAGAAAGCTTTGGCCATCCTACGAAGACCAGAATTTTATTTCCATCGAAAAGAGGAGCGTTGCAGTTGGCAGTTTGGCACTAATAACTTAGGTCATCCCTATGTCAGGATGATTTATGATTCCGGCGATTGGTTGATGGGTGGCGACCTCGAAGTGTTGGAGAGGATCAAATGGCATGACGGACTCGACAAATACAGACTCACGCCAAATGAGATACGTGCCAGATGTCGAAAAATGAAAGCTGACGCAGTATTTGCTTTCCAGCTAAGAAACCCCATTCACAATGGTCATGCGCTTCTTATGCAGGTATGTTATCTGTTCAAAGCAAATCGAAATTTTCCTTCATATAACAAAATATAAATGAAAATCATCTTATTTTTCCTTTTTGTACCCTTATTCGCATAAGGATACAAAAAGACTGTTGTTGGAGGAGCGTGGTTTCAAAAATCCTGTGCTGCTGCTTCATCCGCTAGGTGGCTGGACAAAAGAAGACGATGTATCCTTATACACCAGAATCCTGCAGCATAGGGCCGTTCTAGACGAGGGTGTGCTGGATGCTAATTCTACGTTACTAGCCATCTTTCCCAGCCCGATGATGTATGCTGGACCGATTGAGGTGAAAATTGTAACTTAACAAGCCTTTAGTTGTAATTTGACTTTTAATTTCAGCCGTTTTGCTAACAAAACTTTGACTTTGTCTCTGTTGTAATCCTATGCATCTTTTACTGTAATTACTATGAATAACATAAATGAAATAAAACACAATTGTTTTTATGCAGGTGCAATGGCACGCAAAGGCTAGGATGAACGCTGGCGCCAATTTTTACATCGTAGGTAGGGATCCTGCAGGTATACCACATCCAAACAAAGATGCCACGCCTGACGGCAATTTGTATGATCCCACTCATGGCGCCAGAGTACTCTCCATAGCCCGAGGTCTTCATAATCTCGAGATCATTCCATTTAAAGTGGCCGCTTATGATACACGGAATGGTAAGATGACATTCTTCGAACCTGAGCGAAAGCAAGATTTTGAGTTTATTTCGGGAACAAAGATGCGAGGTGAGTTTTTGATTATGATATTCTTTAATACGATATTCTATAATAAGTTTTAATATTCTAAAATATATATAAACAATATATAAGTAAATGGTTAGTAAAAGATAAATATTAAAAGCAAAATTAAGCAAAACAGACATACATTAATAATAAAATAATATAAAAACAAAGATAAGTACAAAGTATAGCAAGGTAAAAGCGAAAATAAAACAAAAAATTATAGAATTTATCTTATAATAATCTCAATATTTATTTTATAATAATTTTCGTTATATTTTTTTCAAGATGTTTTAAAAAATTTAAAAATTATTATATAATATTGTTGTTGTATAATATTGAAACTTTTGTTGTATAATATTGAAATTTGAAATTTTGTACGTATGATTCAACGTTAATTATTTTATTTGCAGGATTAGCAGAGACAGGCCAGAATCCTCCGGATGGTTTCATGGCACCTAAAGCATGGCAAGTACTTGTGCAATACTATCAAAATTTAGACAAAAATTAAAATTTGAATTCTAATGAGTTAAAAGTTTGATCTTCAGATGATTTTTAATGAATTTTGATGAACTTTACTTTGAAGTTTGGCTATTGATATATTTAAAAAAATAGAAGAGAAAAAATAGAGAGAAAAAGAGAAAGAAGTTTTTCTTTTCTCCTCTATCAAAGATTTGATAAATTTGAAAAATCATTTCAGAAGTACTTAACTTAAAAAAGAAACTCAGATTAAAGATAATGTGATTAATTCAGAACAGCTTGTACAAAGAAAGATCGATTTTTTTCAAAAGAAAATCACGGTTTTAAAATTAAATTATATTTAGGCAGATACAATTCGTTTATCTGATTCATGTTTATCAGAGCATTAATATATTATTTTATTTTAAAACTAATATCAGACTATTTATTGAAAATCAATAGAATTTGAACGTGCATTATTCTCTACAAGTGAATGCTAAAGGTCTTAAATTTTTTAATAACGAAAATATGATATAAATAAATGTAATTGATAAAATATTTAATGCGCATATAGCATTCTTAGCGAAATGTACATTGAATATTTTATCAACCAAAATATTTATGTTACTTTTGCACTTAGATATCTTTACATATAGCTTCTTTATAATATTATCGACATGAATTTGCAATACAATTCTTTCATGATCAATAATAAAATAATAAGAGATAAAAGAATTTTATCTTTTCTCGAAACGAGAAGAACATTCCGATTTTACTTAGAAAGAATTTTCAAAGATACATACAATCATTGGAATAAACGCAGAAAAACTTCATAAATACTTTGAAATAGAGATATTAATTCAAATAAATGTGTAAGTTACATTGAAATTTAAATAAACTTTACTTACAAATTTTGTGTCAAACGTTACACATTTGAATTTCATGCAGCACAGAATCTTTAGTAACATTACAATATGTTGCAATTTTGTGAAAACATTGTAAAAAGAAACATTGCAAAATTATAAGACTATAGCAATTGTAGCAACAAAAAAAAATTCAAGTCCAATTCTGATTTATTAAGAAGCAAGTACATGCGGTACTGAAAAAAATCTTACGCACTAACAAATACAATAATAATCACACACAACTAAAATAAAATCATATGCATTTACTTATCTAATAAATGTATGTACTTTTTTGATTAATTCCAAATAATTTTTCCATAACTTAAATTTGTTTCTCAATATACATATATTATGACAACATATACTGCAATTGCGACTATATTTGATTATTTATTATATAACGTAACATTTACGGTTACATTGCTACTTAAATTTATTTTTATATTAGAAGATATATAAAAAAGACAAGATTTTTTTTTCTCTGACGTTGAATCTCTACGTTTTTTTTTTAAATTTAAATTACTAATACCGAATGTATAATATCATTAGATATTTATAACATTGTCATTAATATATGTGCATCGTACCGAAATTATGCTTTGCGTGATGATACATTTTATATTAATTTAGAAATGTTATAATTTAGAAATGTTATGCCTTGGCAGGCAGACATTTCTAAATTCTATATATATAATGTTATGATTTTTTAGTCATCTAGTTAACAGACGCAACTGTATTATACATAATATTACAATCTTGCAATGAAATATATTTCTATAATGTTTTTGCATTCTGTGCTGTACGAAGTGTATTCTTTCGGATGCATCATTCGGCATATTCACAATAATCCTCTATTGTATATAAAATTTTATTTTATACAAATGAAGTACGAAGAGTCTGATATTTTCTATATAAATACATAGAACATAAATGTATATAATAATAATATATATATATATATATATATATATATATATATATAATAGAAACACTATTATATATATATATATATATATATGTGTTTCTCATAAAGATATTTTAAATAGTACTTCTATCACGTCTGTATACATTATTTTTTGTATATCTTGTTAATAATTATAATTAAAATAATTTTAAATTCTTAATTAATGACAAAACTAGATACATTTATACAATCAAATCTTTATATGTTTTTCAGAATCTGATTTATAAATTAAAAAAAATTTTATATATATTTCCATATTATTGCTTAATGTTTTATTATTATAAAATATTGATCATGATGGTTTCTTGATGTTTTTATATTCCTTAATTTTTTTTACATATTTTGCAGTATAATTTCTGCTGCAGCAGTTAAAGAATTTAAAAAATAAAAAATTTATAGATTTTTAAAGTGAAAAAAAATGCATAAGTTCTTATGATTAAATCTAGATATTTGAAATTTCAATTCCTAACATTAAAAAGATATTTCGTTGCAAGATTACACAATATTGTTATACGACTGTAAAATAATTACGATTATAAATAATTCACGATTTATGGCTGTTTCTATTTATAACTATAAATCTGAAAGAAAGTCTTCGTATATGTCATATATATATTTTGTCGTATACGAGTTGAGAAATATTGATTTGTTTGAATAATGCAGAGAAAAAAATTGAGATAACTTGATTGCTATGTCATCCATAGCTGCAGCAAATAATTACGCTTTAACGAGTAGTGACGTATATTTATAATTTTAATTTCAAATTAGAATGCCAAAAAAATGTCGGCATACAAATACATATACATATGTATCGATGTTTCTTCAATTTTCTTTCAGTTGTAAAATTTATCATTTTGTCATAAATAATAATTATATTATATTAACATAAAAGTTAATTTTAATCATACATTATGTACGCCTACTTATTTTTAAAACAATTTCTCCAACTTTATAAGTGCCTTTTACATTAATTTTATTAATATATAATCTTCCTCCTCTTAAAAAAAATATATATATATGTACATCCATCATTATATTTAACTCCTCTTTTTTCCTCTTCAATTTTTATACTTGCAAATACATATTATGTATAAAAGTGCAAATTTTTTTCTCGTAAAATTAGATATATATGGATTTACATATGGTTGTTTTATTTAGAAATCAATTTTTATTCTGAAGAAAGTGAAAGAACGTTAGAATAATAATCCGTGACCTTAAAAAATATGCATTTCCTTATAGTACATTACATCTTATTCAAGACTTAATATATATAAACTGAGTTCACTTTTTAACTATCTTTGTAAAATATAATAAGCATTAACAAAGTACGTAAAAAGCGGTTTGTTTTTTAAGCTGTATTATGTTACATTTTCTGAGTTTAAGTGAATAAATAATTTTTATAATATATAGAGATAGATTTTAAAAAATTCGAAATTTGGGCAAGGAAAAAGAGCGCCTAGTAAAAATATTTAAATCTTATTATTAGAACTATTCTTTTTAACTGTATTTCCTGTATTTGAAATAAATTAATGGACAAATGCATTCAAAGTTTGAAATAAAGGAAAAACGCTGTAAATAGCTAAATGAAGCAGAGTTTGCGTCTGTTAATGTTTCACAGTAACTCTGTTGATATAGAATGTGGATGATTATTAAGATCCTGTTATCCTATGGACTTATTTTTATTTGAATGGCGAGAGGAGTGCGAGCGTGACATGGTAGACAGCATTGATCTATCATGCCAAAGATCTCGGATTCGATCCTGGTAGGAACTAAAATATTTACGCTCGTATCTCCTCTCGAAAAAGGCCGGAAAATCTCTTCTATGGGAGAGTCTTCGCCCACAGAAACATCTCTCAAAAAATCTGCCGTTCGAAACCAACATTAAAACAGTAAGTCTCATATGCTTGTGTATTAAATAATCAGCGTGTACACCACAAGTATATGAGAGAGATGTAACACAGGCCTGAAGCCAAACATAAGAGGAAGAAGCAGAAGAAATGCCTAGAAATAATGTCTTCGCTGACATTAGTTTCGTGATAGTGTGGAACTATCCGAGGCGTCAAGTGGCTTGCCACTCGGTGCGATTGACTCACAATTTATAGATCTGGTTCAATCCCACCTGCGTCCACACGTCCAATTTTTCGCGTTTAAGGAGCTGAAAACAGCTCCATTTGATGATTAAAAGATTTTTAATCATTTATCGTTAAATTTTAGGTCCCATATATCAGTATTTATACATAAATTTGTTCAAATCCAGATTGACTGATAAATACGATGAGACAAATACTGATAGATACTAATAAATTTTTTTATGTATCTCTTGCATTATAATTTAAAAGATATATGCATTATGATTAAAAGATATAAAAGTTAAAACCCTATGAGAAAAAAATTTCTTTCTTTAAAAAATTTCTAATTGAGAATACAAAATTTGAAAAACCTGAAATCTAGAAAACTAAAATTTAGAAAATTATCAAATTTAAGAAATGTTATATCACATATTTTCTAGATTTAACGGAATTTCTCTCCTTCATATATAGAAATTAGAACTCAATTATAGAAATTAGGAAAAATCAAAATTTTGTTTCTTCATGTCGTGATATTACTTGCATATACTTACCACAATATTCAATCAAGGAGATTAAATGGGGTCCAAAAAACTTAAAAATTCTTGAATCTTTTATCAATACGTTCAATTTACAGGAAAAAATCTGTGAAATCAAATTTAATTGTTATACATGATTGATGCAGTCGGGAGATTAACTTCAGTGTTTGTGTCGGACAAGTCGGGCAGAGATAATACCACTGGTATGGGTATCACTTGAATCTTTCCCGAGTCGTCTTCGCTTTGCAGCACCACCGCGGTGCCAGATTGCAAAATATCATTCGTCATAATTTCATCTGTTATTATCTCTGCGCCAGACTCTATACTATCGGCCGTAACTTCTTCGGTGTACATATTGGAATCTTCTATGTTCATAATTAATTCGGTAGCTTCCGATGCTTCTCTCGAAGTTTCTTCATACTCCTAGAAAAACAATCAAAAGAAATTTTAAAAAATCAATAAGATTCACCTATTCATAGGATTACTTCATATATTGTTTTCAACATTTCCTCGCTGACAATAATATCAGAATCAGAAATATTAAAATAAAGCTGCTAACTAAGAGCCTTACCTGTTCATACACCTGTTCGTATTGTTCTCCATTTTCAAACTTGACTTCTTCAAATTTAACTATTTGTCCTTCTGATAAATTCGCATATTGTTCTTCCTGTTGTTCCTCGAATTGCTCTTCGGTAACATGCATATCCAGTTGACTCACCGAGCGCTTGACAGCGCTATCGTCCTGATCGGATTCGACGTCGGAATTGACGCACGCCGGATTCGAATTCTTCTGTTTAAGATTTCTTCCGGGTACAATACGCTTGAAACCTGAACCACCGAGACTTTCGTGACGACGTTCATGCTTGTTTTTGTCGCCGAGATATTTAAAACGTTGCCGGCACACGCTGCACGAATATGGGCGTTCATTGGTATGCGTACGCTCGTGACAAACGAGAGCACTCACTTGCTTACATCGCCAAGGACAGTATCTGAAATATTGAATAAACAATAAATAAATGTAATGATATGTAAATTATATATATATATATATATACAGGGTACGTCACCAAAATCCGGACAAATCGAACAATTTCTTTAAACAAAATTTTTAATAAAAAATTAAATATTACAAAAAATCCTTTTACATGGTACTTGGGAGGATCCCTGTAGAGCACAATTATTCGATATATCCTATTGTATATTAGCTTGAATGACTTCTATTCTCGGTCTAAAGCGTTCGCACGCTGTAATGTAGCGCTGTCCGACGAATGCTGCCTCAAGATCGGTCCTTAATGACGTCACATTGGAATGCCGAGACTTATTTGTGACCCTTTCAACTACGCTCCATACGTAGTATGGATTTAAATCTAGACTGTTGGGAGGCCAGAATTCCTCGCCAAGCCATATCAACATTGTCCAAGAGCCAATTTTGAATCAAATGACTCGTATGAGCCGGTACATCGTCCTGCTAAAAAAATATATGGAATCCTTCTGGACACCACAGTTCCATCCATCATGGTTTCACTACATCCATCAGAACGCGCAACGATTGCCCTGGGTCATCCGAAATCAGCGCTTGAACTCTCTTTCAATGACTGCAAGTCCTCGCAGTGCTTTCTTTCGAGTGACTTTTCCTCGCTGGCATACCTTCATTGGACTGTTCTAATAAAGTATATTTGCCAATGTCATAAACAGTTGATCTCGGATATCCAAAGAACCGAATTATTTCCATTGATAAGCGCCCAGCGCAAAGGCCTTCGACGATCGCGGCTCTTCGATTACTCCTTGGTTTCAACATCGCGATCATTTTGAGAATATGACTGTTTACTAGAAGCATCAGGCTTTCTCGGATGCAAACAACAACCTTTGGAGGCACAATATAGCGGAAAATTTAAATTTAAATTTGTCCAGATTTTGGTGACGCAGCACCCTGTGGGCGTGTATGTATATATATATATATATATATATATATATATATATATATATATATATATAATATATATATTATTTTTTTCTTTTTTATTTTTACAAAAGGAAAGCGATTATGCAAAAAGATT
>Ga0157363_1001380_pt1 | contig 20129 bp, 19 predicted proteins | sample AttsexASBM1_FD_111477 | JGI IMG/M metagenome (GOLD analysis project Ga0157363, IMG submission 111477) | Fungus gardens microbial communities from leaf cutter ant in Ribeirão Preto, State of São Paulo, Brazil - Atta sexdens ASBM1 | ecosystem: Host-associated > Fungi > Mycelium > Unclassified ... | reverse complement strand
ATAGTACTAATTTTAGAAGGTAACTAATTATGTCACTACATTGATATGCTTGTATCTCTACCAATACTTATTGCTTTGAGATGTATCATATATTGTTGTAAATGGATTGATGAGCACTTTCCAACACAAGTTCAATCATGCAAATCCGACTAGCTGTTTATAAGGTATTAGCAGACAAAGCTTTTACAGTTACTGATGACCTGATATCTTGGTTGTTTGTTGTTGCTTTTGTACATCCTGCATATGTACAGATAGCCCTCATTTGGGGCTTTCTAGCACAACTTGGTTTGTGAGAATCGGTCTACTGGTTGTGGAGATACAAGCTGAATGAAGTTTGTGACAAAGTTTGAGAAACTAAAGTATTCTATCCATAAGCCTCCTTTTGTACAAGAAGGTTTAATTTCTAATAGATCATTATTTAGTAATTGGAGAAAGTTCCTTCCCTTAAGATCTGATGATTTGAAAGTTATATACCATTCTTCAATGATGTTGTTGCATTCCTTTTTCTTGTTGAAGTCCTACAATGATTTGCTTGGATATAAGAGAACAAGATTGAACTTCTTTGTTTCCTTATCCACCATTGTATATAGATGCCATTTGTTATTAGGACAATCCCAAAATTCTATGGTATTGTCTATATACTTGCTGAAAAACGCTCTGGATTCTTTAGATATCGCAATTAATTATTATTGATGTGGATGTATGGAAGAATCAATTTTTTTTTTGCTGTATGAATAGTATCAGTATGATTATGATATATGAGACATTTTATATTTGAACAGCTTAATTAATCCCATATCTGATGGCAAACAATTTTGCCTCAGTTAAAGTGATATTGATAGTATGATGGAGCATTTTCTTTAGAGGATTGTTGAAGGAATGAATGTGAGAAATAGAGGAAGTGATATTGTTTTTGACATTTGTATCTGTGGTGATAACAACTGTTTTTGGATCTAATGATGATTTAAGAATGATTTCATCAAGTTTTTTGTAGTAAGCTTCTTTGCTTTCATTAGAAGTTTGATCAGTATTTTGTGAAAAGATATATGACTAGAGAAAATGTCAATTAATCTACTACTTAGATGAAATTCAAAATTTAAAGAATCAAAAGTTGTAAAAATTCTATTTAATTGATTGTTTATGTCAACAATGGAACTCTTGATTTTTTGTTGTTGCTTGAAAATCATATTTCCCAAAGAGAGATGGTATAGCTGAGAGTTTGGAGCATATTTTCTCTCTAGTAAAGATTTGATAACATGGTTGTAAGAAAGAGTGGCTGTTCTCAATTGATTTCTACCACTCAGTTTACAAAGATATAAATGTGTAGGAATTATACTAGCTATGGCTTCAATTTCCATAGAAGAAGAGGTACGAAAAGCACCTAAGATCTATAGTGCCACTCATCATTGCATTTTGTTGAGCTCTTTGAGAGGATATAATAATGACACCTTATTGTAATTTCAAAGAGGAAACCTATATAAACCAATTGGTAGAATGCATGTTCTGTAAAGCAAGCATTTTTGATAGGGTAAGAGTCCATACATCAAGTTGCTGAGTATTTTCATACATTTGACTGTAGACAAGGCTTTATTTGCATAAAACTTGATATGTTATTGAAAAGTGAGTTTTCTGTTGAAAATAAACTCAAGATATCACCAGGTATCTTTAGGACAAAGAATAGGGCCACTAATTTGAAAGATGCTATATAACCTAGAAAACTGAAAATTTTCAGCTTTCCCATGTCCAACTACAAGTCCAAACTGTTCCAGTAGGAAAGACATAATGTTATAACTACAAAATAGATTCTTGTTTGTACTGTCAAAAGATTTTTTCTAAGAGATGAAAAGTCCATCATCTACAAATAAAAGAAATAATATAGGGATTTTAAGATTTTTAATTCTTTTTCAAAGATATGAAAAATCAGAGTAATGAAAAGAGTAGAGGAAAGTGTCAATTCTTGATCAATACCTACATCCACAGTGAAAAATAAAGAAGTAAAACTGTTCCATAAGTATCTAGTTTTCCTGTTTACTAGATAGTCAGAAAAGAAAAGAGAAATTCTTGAATCAAATCTTGCTTTTTTTAGAATTAAAGAGATTAATTGGTAATTTAAAGATAGGAAAAATTGAGTGATATTGAATACTAATATGCCTGTTTAAAGGGTTTTGACCCATCCAAATTAGATTAAATGAGTCAGGAAAACACCCATATCCATTGTTGAGCATTTTTTGAGTCCTTCAAGTTAATTTGGATGAATGAAGTTGTTAGCAATTAAATGGAACTGTAGGCATTCACTAATAACTTTCTCTATTAGTTGAACCCAATATATTTAATAATATGATAGAGTGGAAAGACTTGGAGGAGTTGTAAGTGATCTTGTTGGGCTTTGGGATAATTATAGATAATGATGCCTTAAAGTACAATGGCCAATATTCTAGATTAATACATATATTAGTAATGTTGACAATGTTCTCTAAATATTTATTATCTTTGACAATTAGCTTGAGGTGCTTCCATGAAATTCTATCTAGTCCAGAAGCAGACAAATTATTACATTTGTTGATGGCCATCATGAATTTTTTTCTTGAAAAGAAATTCCACAATAAGTATAGTTTGGAAGGAAGTTCCTCTAATAATGATGCATTCACTCATTGACTTTGAGCTGAGTTAAATGTTTGATAGAATGCTCTCCAAAGGTTTTTGATCTTGATATACTGTTGTCTATTGTATTAAATTACTTCAATGGCTAGTAGTTTTTGTTTTTTGACCCAATTCATAAGGTCACATGGTCTACAATTCTTTGATGCAATTTCTTGAATCTTGTCATCAAAAAATAAGCATTGTGTAGTCTTCACTGTATTTTTAAAGTCCTTTCATTCTTCAACTTTCTTAGATGTCCTATAAGCTGTTAGCTTTTTCTGACACTTTTTATTCCACCAATCTTTAGATTATCTTATAATGTTGACCAATTGAGAATGCAATACCCATGTTGATTCCAAAATATTGGCATATTATTAAATTATGCTTTCAAGAGAGTTTTTATCATCAATGTTTTCTGTATTGATATTTCTGAATCTTCTTATAAAGTCATTTACAAATTTGGATTCTTTTTTACTATTTTTTACAATGGTGCATCTTTTATTCTGAATGAACTCTTCCTCAATAATAATGTTGACAGTGAGGGAAGCATGATATGAGGGGAAACCAAGTTCTGGATAGATTTTGTGATTGTTAATTTCTGCTGAATTTGACTGTAAGAAGAATAGATTAATGACTGAGTTGGAATTGTTTTTGTTATTGGAATATTGAGTGGAGACCTGTTGAATAGGGGAAAATAAAGTGAGATTGAAAGAGTCTGCAATTTCTACTAAGCTATCACTATAAGAAGAATGGAAAGGGTATGACAGATACTAGTTACTGTCTCTGATATTGTAATCACTAGCTATAATTAAGATGTTGCAAATATTTGCTTCAGTATTCTTGAAATACTTTAAAGCTGAATAGTTATTGTCTGAATAAACATTAATTATAAAGAATACTAAGCTATTATTAAAAAAAGAAAAATAGCAAATATCTTTGTGGTTAAAAACATCTTTTCATAAAGAAAAACACAGAGATTCAATGAATGTTAATATAAGAAACAATCCTCAGATAGTCTTGTTCATCAGAACTCAATCTAGAAAAGGTAGTCCAGTTTGGATAGTTAGAAGTCCCTACAACTTTGTCTCCATCTTTGTTAGAAGAACTTGGAATACTATTTATAAAGAACTATGGAGACTTTTGAATAAACAAGATGTTGAAATTTTTTTGGGTTTTTAATATTAAACCTGTAATAGCTCTGTTCTTTCAAACATTCTGTGAGAATATCTTGAGATTTTTTATAATCATGCTTGAACAATACTCACAGCAGAGTAAATTGAGTTTTTCTAGATTTCTGGATTTCTTGGTATTTCTTCATGTGCCACTCTTTGTTAAAGTGATGTTTCCAAAAAGGACAAGTATTTGAATTGACTTGATGATTGCCTTTACAATTCAAGCACTTGAAAAAATAGGAGCATGGTTCACCCTACTTTGTTTTGAGTCTCGGAAATCTTGTCTTGAAGTTTGCCTTGCAATACTAGGTGAAATAACAGTAATGTTCAGTTTTATTACACTTAATGTGTTTCTACCCTTGAATTCTACATACAAAAGTAATATGTCCCCACTTCCAGCAGTTCTTGTATTGGGGGACTTCTGGATTCATGTTTGTCTTATGAATGGTGGTGATATGGCTTCCTATGTTAAAGCATCTATTGATTAGCAACTTTACTAAAGAACCACTTTGCAAATCCCAAATATCAATCTAGATGATCACCATATTAGATTTTGGAGACACTTTAACAACTCTTTGTTTAAAGGCAATATGAACATTATTGAACACATGAGTGGTTTTGATCACTGTTTCTATGACACTGGTATCAATAAGAGTGTTAGTACCCTCTATAAGGTATAAAATACCAAGAATCTTTAGATAGGACTTGTATTGTAGAAGATGAGCACTTTGTATATTGTCATTGTCTACTGAGTTTGAGTTCTTGATGTAATTATCTACTACTAAAAGATCTGACTGTGCTGCTACCTTGTTTGAAGTGATGATAAGACCTTAATAGTTGGCTCAAATGAAGTTAATGAAATTCTCATATTTAATTCCTTTAAGAGCTTAGTTAATATTCATAACATGATTACCTGAAGATCTCATGAATTTTGCAATATTATCACTGCCTGTAGAGACAATGATTTGCTTTCATGAAGGCTTCTTAGTTATTATATTAATATACAGCTTTGGTTGGGTTGGGTTGTTAATGACTTTGTATATGTCTTCTATCTTCTTGAACAAAAGTTGAGGGAAATTTTCCTTGATTTTCAAGATTTCTTTGATACTACCCAAGGAAGCTTGAGCATAGGAATAGTTGAAAGAAGTCTTGCTCTTGTTTTTCCCATGAAACTTTGACTTGTTTATCTCTTCTTTAGATGGTTTAGATAGAACTGGTAGAGAAGGTCTTACTAGAGCTGGTAGATTTGAGAATTCAACAGGTTTTTCTGTTGATTTGTTTCTGAGCTTGCTAGATACCATGCTAGAATTGACTTGTTTATTTCTATTAAATTGGGATGAGATGTTATATCTAAACAATTGATTCTTGTTGTCTGTCTTGAATTTATCCCAACTACTTTTGTAAATTACTGATAATAAATTCTATTCCATGCTACCTAGCCAAAACCTTCAAGATAGGGAAGATCAGTTTCTCCATGATTCTTGAGATTTCTTTTGTCAATGAACAATATAATTTGATTTATTAATATAATAACATTCTTGATATTATCTATAGACTTTTCAACTATACAAAATAATAAGATAGGTTTGAAGTCACTATTCCATAGTTCTGGGTTGGCTGGGTTGGAGTTTGAATAAGGGATAGAGAAGGTACTAATACCACAATGCTAATTAGTAGTCTTATTAATAGCTAACTCACCTTCAACATATGTATTAGGTAAGTTAGTGTTATCAATGGTCTTGTCCTGATTATCTGAGTTCTCTCCCTTAAGAGATACATATTAAAGTTGAAAATTCTCCTATTCAGTTTGATTGAACCAGAAGAGATTATTGTTTTGAGCCTTTATTCTTTTAATATAAAGGATAAACAAAGTGTCTAAATGGGCCAAAATTGCTCTTGGACTGATTGAGCTTGGTGCTATGGATCTACCTCTTGGATCATTTATGTTGATATCCTCTGAGAAGTTGTTAACCTTTACTAGGTTAGATATAGAATTCACAATTTCTCTATTAGATACTATTATACAAGATAGTGGTATGAAAGAGAGAAGTATTGCTATATCTTGATAATATTTCTTTACAATAATGTATAATTAATATTACATAATATATCTCCTAAGTAAGATTACTAATCTTTGTTCATAATAACAATTTATGCATAGTGCAGCTTAGAAACTATTTTAGAGAAAAAGGCATCTCTATGTTGGAAACAAAATGTTCTGAAAAGTTAGACTTCCTATTGAAGGAGATATTTATTTCTGATTCCAAGATTCTGCAAGAGGAAAAGGAAAAAGCAAGGAACCTTTGTGATTTATTACCAGTATTTGAAAGAATAATCAAGAAACTTCAGGAGAATATCCATCAGGACAATAATAATGTCTTTAATGAATAGTATATACTGCTGACTACTATAGATATATATGGCTTGTAGGAGAAGGAGAGAAAATATATTCTTAATTTTTTTTTAAATCAACAATTTATTATATAGGATATGAAGGCAGTTTGCAATAGCTACTCTTATAACTACATACATTTAGAAGCAAACAACATGAGAAAAGGAAAAGGAAAAATAAAATAAAAGAAAAAGAGAAAAGAGGAAATAATATTTAATCAGAAAGAAAAGTAAGAGTTATTTGACTAAGTAATACTTTCTCCAAAAGAAAATGCATTGCTGTTAAATTCCAAGAAGGATGTAAAATGCCCAATTGTATTTCATCTTAGATTCTAATAATTGTTATGTCTCTGATATTTATGGAGAATATACTATCAAGTTTTGATTGAATTAATTCATATAGACATTTGAATTATTCTTGAGGAAAGAAATAAAGATGATATTCTCCTATAGGGGCATAATCAATGATAGCTCTTATAGCTCTAGTATATAGTAAATTTGAGTGACTAAAATGTTTAAGCCACAATTCTTCTTTTGAGTAAGACAGTTCAATAAGTCAAAGATCATCATCAAGAAGGTCTAAAAAGTGACTTCCTTTTATATCTGAAGCTTGGATTAGCATTTTCCAAGTATTGAGAATATTGTTGTATTTGCTCTTTCTGTTAAATTTTGCAAGAGAAAATAGGAACAAGATTGAACTCCTTTGATTCTTTGTTCACTATGGAATAAAGAGTCCAGTTTTCATAGCTAGAACACTCACAGAATTTGATAGAATTGCAGTAATCTTTTTTAAAGAATTCTATGAGTTCAAAGAAGATAATGGATGATTAAATCTGATAAGAATGAACAAATGAATTAAAAATTCTTTGGGCTACATATATTGAATTGGTGATGACAATGATGTGACTAATATTCATTATACAAGTAGCTTGATTAATATCACATCTAATGGCAAAAAGTTCTGCTTCAGTAGAAGTGACATTGATTGCATGATAAAGAATCTTAATGATAGGATTATAATAGGATTATTATGTGTATAGATATAGGTGATGGAAGTGGCCACTTTATTTTTGATACTTGCATCAAAGACTACAATAGCTATATCTGTCTTAGCCAAAGTTTGGAGAATAAGTTTGTTGAGTATGTGAAGATATGCTTTTTTGCTTTCTTTGCTTTTTTGATCTGAATGATAAAAAGAAAAATGACTAGAAAAAATGTTGATTAATCTATATTCAGGAGAAAATTCAATACTAAGAGGATTAAAAGAATGAAAAATTCTGTTAAGTCTATTATTAACATCAACAATAGATCCTTTGACATTTAATCACTACTTGGAAGTTAGATTTTTGAGTAATAGCTAGTGGTTACTCATATTTCCAGAATGTCTATTTTCTAGAAATGATTTGATAATATAATTGTGTAGTAGCAATTGTATTCTAAGTTGAAGTCTACTACTGAGTTTTTGAAGGTGTAAATGAATCAGGATAAGTCCAGTAATAGCTTCAATTCCAAACAAAGAGGAGGTGCAAAAAGCTCTTAAAATCTATAGAGCTGTTCTTTATTTAAGTTTCTTGAGAGGGTATACAAGAGGAGTTTTGTTATAGAACCATAACAAAAAGCTATATAAGGCAATGGGAAGAATACATATTCTATAAAGAAGGTATTTTTGAGAAGAGATGAGTCCTTGAGTTGACTTTCCTAGCATTTTTATGCATTTGACATTTGATAACACTTTGTTAGTATAAAAGTTGATATATTGATGAAATATTAGTTTTCTGTTGAAGATGAACCCAAGGTAATGGTATGTTTCTTTTGGACTGACAACTGGACCTTCTAAAGTTATAAGATCCAATGGTAGGAGGTTGAAAGCCCCATATACCCTAGAAAAATGGAAAACTTTAGTTTTTCCATATTCAATGACCAACCCAAACTATTCAAGAAGAAAAGATATGACATGATAGCTACAAAAAAGATAAGAGTTTGAAATATCCAAAGATTTTTCTTAGAAAACAAATAGTTCATTGTCTACAAAAGAAATGATAGAAACTAGAATTTTTAAGTTTTTTAATATTTTTTTCAAAAATATGAAGAATGGAGGAAAGATATAAAGCTGATAATACTAGTGATAAGACAGAACTCTGTCCAATACCAACATCAACATTAAAAAGAGGAGAAGAGAAATTATTCTAAAGATATTTCATTTTTCTTCCTACTAGATAATCTTGGAAAAATATAAAGATCTTGGAATCAAAACCAGCTTTATCCAAAATCAAAGAGAGTAAGTAATGATTAAAAGAGAGAAAAAATTGAGTAATTTTGAAAGCTAGTATACTTGTAGCTAGGCCTTTGATCTAACCTGCACAAATAAGATGAGTTAGAACCACTCCTGTATCTGTAGTAGATTGATGCTTTAATCTACCCAATTGACAAGGATGAATAAAGTTGTTAGAAATTAATTGGAATTGAAGTCTCTCACTAATAACTTTTTCAATGAGTTTACCAAGTGTATTTAAAAGAATAATAGGCCAAAATATTCTAGGAGTGTTATAAGAAGCTTTATTAGGCTTAAGAATGATAATGGAAGATAGCATAATCAAGTAGGTCTATGCTCATAATAATAAAAATAGAGAAAATATAAAATAGGAATATGAAAAAAGAAATAGAATATAAATTAGCTTATTGTCTTGGGATATCATGTCTTATCTAACAGTCCAATACCAATCCCCAATCCCAATCCTATTGTTGTAATTGAGATGATTGTTCTGACTAAAATATTATGAACTAGACATGTGCCCCTACTTGTATTATATCAATGAAATCATGATACTACCCCTTCTAAAGTTGTGTCTTTGTGACTTTGCTGTATTATCTTGTATATGAATTGTGAGAACCCTGGATACATCTGGGTGATTCTTGTAGAAGTCCTAACATAGTCGTGAAGCTTTCTTGATGATTTCATATCTGTCTTCTCAGGTTAACTCTTTAAATAGTTGGCTCTGCTATTTGATAGAATGGAGAAGTTACATGATATGTACTACTAGAAGTTGAGATTAACAAATACAAGGAACAAATTAACACAGTAGTCACAGATTTGAACAACATAAACATGTTTTTAGGATATGACTAGTTAGTGAAACACAATCCAGAAGTAAATTGGAACATAGGAACAATATAGTTTATGAGATATCCAAAAAGTTGCAAAATATCACATTAGAATATACCAGTCAGAAACAGAAGAATTCAACTAATGGATGACCAAGACAAAGAACAACAAGAAATAGAAAAGAAACTAGATCTGACAAACCCAAAAGACCTTCCAGAGTATATTTGACCTTTTACACATTTGTTTAACAGGAAGAAATTCAAAAAGTTACTAGAAAGACAAGAATAGGACTACAAGATAAACCTAACAGAGAAAGCACCCAAGAAATTGAATGCCAAGGCCTATATAATGACAATAAAGAAGGATAAAGCATTAAATCAATGGTTGGACAAATGGCTCAAGACAGAATTAATTGTGAAATCAAGTTCAAGATATGTAACATTATGTTTTTATATTCCAAAGAAAGATGGATTACTACAATTAGTACAAGACTACAGGAAGTTAAACCAGCATATGATAAAGGACAAGATATCATTATTCTCAATTGGGAAAGTGATAGACAAGCTCAAGAATGCCAAATACTTTAACAAACTGAATCTTATCTAGGGGTACAACAATGTATGAATCAAGGAAGAAGATGAATAGAAAGTGGCATTCTTAACAAACAAAGTATTATTTGAATCCAAGGTCATATACTTCAGATTATGCAACTCGCTAGAAATATTCTAGGGAATGATAAACAATATCTTTAGAGAGTTATTACATGAGAGAGTACTAGCAAATTATATGGACAATTTATTTATACTTGCCAAGACAAGAAAGAAACTAGAAGAGAGAATAATATAGAATAGCAGAGAAGCATAATATTTGTTTTAAACAGTCAAAGTGTGACTTTGATGTAGAAAAAATACCCATTCTAGAAGTAGTAGTTGGATAAGAAGAGGTTCAGATGGAAAACAATAAAATCAAAGCAGTCAAAGAGTGGAAAACCTCTACCAAGATAAAAGAAGTGGAAAGCTTCTTGGTATTTGCAAACTTTTACCAACAATTCATCAAGAACTTCAGCTATACAGAAAAACCTCTCAACAAACTCAAAGGAAAAAAGAAATGGAAATAGGAAGAAGAATATCAAATAGCATTCAAAGAGTTAAAGAACAAGATTACAAGTTAACTAGTACTTGCTCTTCTAAAGAGAGATAGTAAATTCAGAATAGAAATGGATATCTCATGACATGTGATTGAAGGAGTTTTATCCCAGAAATAAGAAGGAAAATGGAAGCCTATTGCTTTCTTATCAAGGACAATACAACCAGCCAAGATGTTAAGATCGTAGAAAGTAGACTTTGTTTCCTTTTATTTTCTTTCTCATTTTTTATTTTCTTTTGATTTATTTTACATCTTTTCTATTTTTAGAACTCTGGGGTTAGGGATAGAAGTGATTGGTCACATCAGTCACATCTGATGGTATAGTCACAACATTGATCACAGGATTTAAGAGAAGGAAGTAGAAGGTTCTGGAACAAAATGATGTCATACAACATGAACACCATATGTTGACCTTATGCTTTATACATGGTCATTTAGGGTAGGGTACACAGTAGTTAGCACAGACCATCTGTATAGGTATATAAGGTAGACCACTTTGTACAAAGCTCTTTATCGAGTTCTCTTGTATTACTCTAATATAAGGGTTGTTCTTATTTCCAACTCTAAGGAATAAGTTCATAACACAAGAGGAACTACAAGATTTAATGCCAACAAAACAAAGTTCAGCATATGAAGAAAGCCAGAGAACTTTATTCATTGGAAATACCAGATAGAATATAGCAGAAATTAGTATTGATATTATTGGACTACTACTGAAATCAAATAACAAAGACACAATTGTGGTGATAGTGGATTGATTTTCAAAAATAATCAGACCTAAGGTAACAAGTACAATAGTATCATCAGAAGAAATTGCAAAAATCTATCAAGATGAAATCTGGAAATTATATAGAGTACTACAGAAGATTCTTAGCAAAACAGAACCTCAATTTGTATAAAAATTCATGGAAGATCTAACAAAGACATTGGGTACAAAAAGAATATTGTTAATAGCATATTACTCTCAAACCAATGAACAAATAGAACAAATTAATTAGGAAGTTGAAGCATTTTTGTAACATTATGTGAATTATCAGCAAGATAACTAGTCAGAATGGTTATCAGCTGTAGAATTCCAACATAATGACAAGAAACATGTGGCCACCAGATACACCCTATTTAAACTTAACTTTGGAAAACATTTATGGAAAGAGAACCTAACAGTGAGGACAGAATTACCAAAACTAGAAGATTTCTTTGAAGGGCTGTAAAGAAGCTGGAAAGAAGCAAAAATATTAATGGAAATAGTAAAAGAAGCTATGAAGAAACAGTTTAACAGAAAAAGGTATAATCCATAAGGATTGAAGGTTGGAAACAACATATAGTTAGAAGCCAAGAATATCCAATCAAATCAACCCTGAAAGAAGATAGACTAGGAAAGATATGGACCTTTTAGAATCTCAAAGAATATTGGTCAAGGAGTGTTTTAGCTAAAGTTACTAAAAGAATAGGTAGTTTACAATATGTTCAATAAAGACCTGCTAACACAATGTAGAGAACCATATTTCAAGAAACAGCACATGAATCCAGCATCACCACTGGAGATTATTAATGAAGAAGAAGAATAAAAAGTAAAAGAAATCAGGAACCACAGGAAATAAGGACATGGCACACAATTCTTAGTATACTGGAAGGAATATAGCAATAAACACAATCAGTGAATATTTGAAACATGGTTATCACATTCCAAGAAGGTAATTGAAGATTATTAATTAAGAACTTTGAGTTGAAACCTATAAAAGAGAGAGGTAAAACCACAATTCGACATCTCAAAGTTTACCAAACACTGAGATATTTACCTAATTGCTTAACAATTCACAACTGCCCTTACTTTCCCTAACCCTTGCATATCTTGTGCTGCCAACAATATAAACCTGATCATTATACTAAACAATAAAAGAAGAGATTGGATGAAGAAATATCATCAGAGGAATAGAAACTATAACAGACATACAGCTTCAACTTCAAAACATCATCAAGTTGGCTAAAGTAGTAAGTACTCAATTAGCAGAGATTGAAACTATAGTTCTACAAGCAAGTAATACATATAGAATACAAATAGTAGAAGATATATTCAGTATATCAGAAAACTTACAGAATATTATTCAAGGAAATATAAAAAACCAAGCATACCATATTCAATCCTTATTAGCTGACAAATTGGACAGATGTAAAGGAAAAGAAAACTCTTAGGTGGATAATTATATTAAAGAGATACAAAATACATATCAAGATATATATCAAGATATAGAGCAACTAATAATAGTTGAGAAAGAAAAACAAAAAAAAGACAGGATACAAGATAAAGAAGTATTCCTGTACAAACCTTATGATATATCATTAAAATCAAGCAGATAAAAAGTTCTAGAACCTATTTTCATTCAAAATAAGGTAAATAATCTAGAGAAGTTTATGAAATTACTACAGTCACCTATAAAAACAATGCCATTCTATTTACTGCACAAACCATACTCTATTGATTTAACACTATGAGGGGAAATCATTATTGGACCAACCAAGAAATTGGTTACATTATATGTAGTTGAAGATTTAGTATTGTTGAACTAGTTCATAGGGACATGAATATTAAAATAAGAGTATTGTTATGATCAATACCTCATGTCTTACAGGTAGTTTGTTTATAGACAACAGATGTTGGGGTTTCTTCTTGATAACTCAATGATCAGCTGTGCTATGTATTTTCCTCATGTATAATTAGTTAGCACCTCATATAGTAGTAGAGGCTTTCTCATGTTTTCCTCACTCTTAACATATATAGTCCTTATGGTCTTTAGGTATATATAGCTGTAGATACACTCTTATATCCTTACACTTTACCAATTGATCATATTATTTCTTCTCTACTCAAGTCTTGTCTAAGTTGCAATCTAAGCCAAGCTTAAGGTTAAAGAATCTCACTCAATCTCTAATTAGTTGCAGATTTTCTTTATGAAGTTTTTGAAACAAACTGGGGTTCTTTATTACTTTGAGAGAGTTTTATGTTCTTGAATACTTATTTCCATAAATTCTTAATAATCTCTCTAAGATTATGTTCATTGTTATTGGAATGTAGTATATTATTTCAAGAATCTATCTACTACTACCAATACTCTGTCATATTCTTTTGAGATTAGTAAAGATCTTATAAGTTTTGGGCTAATGATATTCTATAAGTGTTAAAGAATTTTGTTTGAATATAAAGTATTAGAGTTGAGAATGATAGACTTGGTTTCGTTTCTTTTCTCATTTTTATTTTTATTTTTATTTAGTTTCTTATTTTACACTTAGAGTTGTTAGCATGACATTATATGTGACTATCACAAACTGTTGCATAGAAAAATATAGAAAGTTTTAAAATAATAATGTTATATAGCATATTTATTATATATTGATCTTATAAATAACACATAATATCAGAGTTGTGAATAGTAGACTTATTTATTATTTATTTATTTTCTTCTTCATTTTTATCCCATTTATTTTAGTTTTCACTTTTATTTTTCTTTATTTTAGACTTAAACAAAGAATATAATGTGATATCATATGTAATAGTCATACAAGTTACAAAATCATGTGAAATATAAAAGAATATAAAATATTCTACAATAGATGATGTTATATAGTATGACAATAACATGTTGATCTTATAAAAGATATATAAACTTTAGGGTAGGTTAGTTATAGGGTATGCATAGACTATAGTTTGTAGTATATACAATAGATTAGTTTATACTTAGAACTCTATCAAGTTCTCTTATATTACTTAATATAAGAGTTATCTTTTGTTTTATTACTTAAGTCATAAAAAGTAGAGTAATAGAAAATACATTCTGCTACAACATAAATAATAGGGATATGCTAAGAGAAGTGACAGTGAAAATTAGATTAGAGAAAATTCATATACAGAAAGAAGTAATAGTAGAGATATTATTGGATAATAAGGCAATAGAGCTAGTTAGAGCTGGTCATAATAATTTTGGAATTTGCTAGAAAACAGGAATTTAAGTTGAAAAAATAGAAAAACCGATATATAAGGAATGTAGATAGTTCTTCCAACAAAGAAGAACTTATCAAATATATAGTAGAAGTCAATATTTATTATGAGGGGTATAGAGAAAGAACAAAGATTAATATGATTAGCAGTTAGAAGTGGAGTGTAATTTTGGAAATGCTTTAGCTAGCCTATCATAATCCTGGGATTAACTAGAGGACAGGAAAAGTAAAGATAATAAGATATCTAGATAAATATAGAAAGTAGTAGAGGACAAAGTAGGGAAGACCAGAGTGGTAGAAGCAGAAAAATAAAGAAGAAGAAGAGAAGAAGCAGAAGAAAAAAGGAAAAAAAATAAAAGAGAAAGAACAATGGAAGTAAAGAAAGTAGCAGAAGAATAAGAGATTTGGAATGAAGTAGCAAAGTCTAAAGAAGAGGCCAAGAAATTTTTTTTTCAAAAGCTCTATAAGTGGATCTATATATCTGGAAAGAAAGCAAGTGAGAGAATGCCAATAAAGAAGGTGTGGGATTATATGATTGATATGAAGAAAGAATTTGTGCTAAGAAAGAGGAAAGTGTATCTATTGTTGAGAAAGAAGAGAGGAAAGGTGCATAAGTTTATTAAAGAACAATTAAGGAGATAGTATATCAGACTCTCAAAGTTGCCTCAAACAGTACCAGTATTTTTTGTAGGGAAAATAAATAGTAAGAAGAAAATAGTTCAGGACTATAGGTATTTAAATGAGTAGATAATTTAAAATAATTATGTTATGGTATACTTGAACTCTTGTATTTTATTTTATCTTATTTTAATCTATTTTCTTTGATTTGATTTCTCTTTTTCATTTTATTTTATTTTATTTCTTGAACAATGAAGAGATATATGACTGTGGTTATATGATATATCACATAACACTATGTCATAGCCCTAGAATCTGAAAGAAGAGGCTGGAAGAATAATATCAAAGTATATATCTACAGTATATTCATCTTATAATACATATATAGTGTACTTATGGCTAATACATGGATATTAAAGTAGGTGTTATAATCTTAGTTTGGCTTAGGTTACAACTTAGGCAAAGACTTGAGTAAGAATGGGGAATGGATTAATTGGTAAAGTATAAGGATATAAGAGAGTATCTATGTTATAACTCAAGAAAGTTGGAACAGACTTTATTTAAATATAGGACAGAAATGGACAATAGTAGTTGGTAAAGGCACATGACATTATATCATAGGCCTAGAACAATCTAGAGTAGTTGAGAAGGAGAAGAGTCTAGAGAGACTGAGACAAGTTAAGTTGACAAAAGATAAGAGAAGAGTTAGGGTTAGAAATATATGGAAGGATGTAGAAGATTCTAGAGAGATGATGTCATAACAGCATGTACAACACATGGTACTTTATGGTAGGACATGCAGTAGAAGCATAGTCATAGCACAGACTATGAATAGTAGTATATAAGGTAGATGATCTTGTAAAGAGCTCCCTATTGAGTTCTCTTGTGTTAACCTAATACAAGGTGCTTTCTCTTGATCAACACTAAGATTTTGAGTTTGTAACAATCTATAGCTATATATACCTATTGTCTATGAGGAATATATGTGTTAAAAGTAAGAAAACAATAAGAAAACCTCTACTAGTATATAAAATAATGACTGAGTAAATATATTGTTAAAGTAAGATACAGTCTATTATGAGTCATAATATGAAACAATCCTAACAGTTGTCTATAAAACAACTACCTGTAAAGCATGAGGTATCAATGGTAATAGTAGAACTATTTATCACTAGCATAGACCATATATCTATAGTATAAACAGAGTAGCAATATATCAGAGACTTCTTGTTAAGTTCTCTTGTAATCTCCATAAGACTCTCACCTTATAAGACTACTTAGTATGTTATTGACTGTTTTGGTTAGTAGTTGTCACAACAAATTACTCTTTACCTTTGATTTCAGATATAGTAAAAAATATAAGTGCAAAAAAGATTTTTACTAAATTAGATCTATAATAGAAATATAATAATATACAGATAAAAGAGGAAGATGAGTGAAATGTAGTATTCATAACTCTAGAAGAGTTGTTTGAGCCTATAGTAATGTTCTTTGAACTTACTAATTTTCGAGTAATAATAATGAATGAGATCCTACAAAAATTGATTGATACTGGGGAAGTAAACAGTTTCATTGATGACATTATAGTAGGAATAGAAGAGAAGAAAGAGCATGACAAAGTAGTGGAGGAGGTGATAAAAATATTAGCAGAAAATGATCTATATGTGAAACTGGAGAAGTATAAGTGAAATGTTAAAAAGTAGAATTCCTAGAAGTAATGTAATAGGACTAGAGGGAATCAAGATAAAAAAAGAAAAGTTGAAGTGAGTATTAGATTGGCTAACTCTAAAAGAGGTTAAGAACATACAGAAGTTTTTGGGACTAGCTAACTATTATAAACAGTTCACTAAAGATTTTGCATCTATAGCCAGACTATTACATGACGTAGTAAAGAAGAATAAGAAGTGAGATTGGATAGACAAATAGGAGAAGATATTTAAGGATTTAAAAGAAAGATTTACAAAAGAACTGGTATTAGCAGTACTGAACTTAGATAAAAAAAATAAGGATGGAAGTTGATATTTTAGATTATATAATGGAAGGAGTATTATTGATGGAGTGTGAAGATAGGCAATGGAGACTAGTAGCTTATTTGTTAAAATCTCTCAATGAGATGAAAAGAAATTATAAAATTTATAACAAAGAAATACTAGTAGTGATTGGAGATTTAGAAAATTGGAGGCACTTGTTAGAGAATGCAAAATTCAAGTTTGAAGTCTGAAAAAACTATAAGAATCTAGAATACTTTATAAAGATGTAAAAATTAAATTGTATATAGGCTTGATAAGCATTATATCTGTCAAGGTTTAATTTTATATTGAAACACATACAAGAAACAAAAATAGGAAAGGTGGATAAGCTGAGTAGGAGACTAGACTAAAAAGTAGGAGTAGAAAAAGACAATAAAAACCAAAAATTAATAAAAGAGAAATAAATTTGTAGTTTAGCAGAGATAATAATAAAAGAATCCAAAGTAGATATATTGAAAATAGCTAGAGGAAAGAATAAGGAGATAGTTAGAGATGAAAAATATATCCTGAAGGATAAGAAGTTAAGAGTGGAGATAATTTGGTTACACCATAATATGCTGATAGCTAGATATAGAGGGAGATGAAAGATGATAAAGTTGGTGATAAGAAACTATTGGTGGCCAGGAGTAATAAAGAATATAGAGAAGTATGTGGATAGATATAATATATGCTAAAGAATGAAGAACTGTATAAAAGTATCAGCAGGAAAACTGATGGCAAATTAGATATTAGAAAAACTGTAAACATACTTAATAGTAAACTTTATTACAAATTTGCTATTAGTAGCAAGAAAGAATGCAATTTTGGTGGTTTGTGATAGATTATTCAAGATAGCATATTTTTTATTAATAATAAAAGGAACATCAGTAAAGTGATTGATACAGTTGTTTAGAAATAATGTTTGGAAGTTGTATAGGTTGCTAGAAAGTGTGATATTGTATAAGAGACCATGGTTTGTAGCAGAGTTAACCAAGAAGCTAAATAAAATGTTGAGAATTGAGATAAAGCTGTTGATATCTTTTCACTTATAAACAAATAAGCAAATAGAACAAATGAATTAGGAGTTGGGATGATATATTTGGTTCTTTGTAGATCACAAGCAAAATAATTGGCCAGAATGGCTAGCAATAGTGGATTTTGCAGTAAACAACAAGATATACTTAGTAACTAAGATATCTCTATTTCTGGTGAATTATAGTAATGAATTGAGAATAGAAGCAGATATTAGGAGAAAAGGGAAAGTGTAGAAGATAATAGAGTTAGTGAAAAGAATAAAAAAGATACAAGAAGAAGCAGGGGTAGTATTAAGAAAAGCATAAGAAGAGATGAAGTAACAATCCAATAAGAAGAAAAAGAAAGCTGAGAAATAGAAAGATGATGTTGAGTATGAAAGACTTAGTGTTCAAAGAGAGACTAGTGAATAAACTAGTAGACTAATATGTTGGTCCATATATTATTGAAAAAGTGGTATCCACTAATGCAATCAAACCAAGACTACCAACTTCTATGAGGATTTATCTAGTTATGAATGTTAGTCAGATAGTCAAGTATAAGAAATGAGTGGAGGAATAAAATGTAGAAGAAGTAAAACCAATAGAGATAGATAAAGTTGAAGAATGAGAAGTAGAAATAAAAAAAAATAAGAGGAGTTGTGAAGTATCTAGTATAGTAGAAAGAGCTCATAGTAGAGCACAATATATGGAAAAGTAAGAAAAGTTAAAATAAGTAAAGAAAAGAGACTTTAGAAGAGGAAAGTTATTAGAGAATTATATAATAAAAATGCTGTATAGATTAGATGATGGAAAATTTGAAAAGAAGTATTTGAAGAAGTTGAAGAAAAACTAGCAAAAATGAAATTTAGTTTCTCTAGAGGAGAAATCTTGAAGAGGGGATAATATTAAAGTTTAAGATAGTAGACTTTGTTTTTTTTAAATTTTTCTATTTTTACTTTTTATTTTATTTTTATTTTTATTTTTATTTTGAGCTTAGAGTTAGAGTAAAGTATAATGTTATATGTGACTATCACAAACTGACATATATTAGTTATATAAAAATATATATAAAATTCTAGAACAATAATGTTATATAGCATATTCATCACATGTTAATCTTATAGATAATATATAGACTTTAGGGTAGGTTAGTATTAGTCTTGCACAGACCAACTAGCTAGTATATATAAGGTAGATACTTTATACTAGAAATTCTATTGAGTTCTCTTATTGAAATCTTATATAAGGTTTCTTTATTGACTTAACACTTTGAGTCTTCAATTATAACACATATAGTCTTTATAGTAGGCTAGATATAGTAGGCTAGATATAGTTGCACACAGATCATAGTCTAAGGTATATAAGATAAACTATTCTATATTAGAAACTTTATAGAGTTCTCTTATGTTAACTCTAGTATAAGGTTCCTCTTTTGTTTTAATACTTTGAAACTTAAGTTGTAACAACTCTCAAGATATCAATTCAAATAATAATTTGTTATAGTCTAAACTCCAATCTATATCTGTTTTTAACATAGATAAAGCTTAACTTAAAACTCACTATTTCTAAGTTATATTCTTTCCTGTAATAATAACACTTATTATCCAAGCTACACTTTTCTCTACAAAGATCAGCCTTTATTATAATTTAAGAGTATATTCTTCTTCACAAAGTTTGTACTCCATCTCCATTCTAGGTTATTTTTTCCTCATAAAGTTAGTATTCCAACTTCATAAATACTTTGTTTTATATAGCAAAGTTAACATCCAATCTCTGTCTTTGTAAAAACATAGATTAATTCTATTCAAATTTGGTTATTATAAGAAGACATGCTCCTTTAACTTCAATATTGCTGTTTAGGCCTATAGAATTTCCTATCTCTTACTTAATACTACTATTAAAGCTTATAGTATCCACATTATTGACTCTTGGCATCATATTACTACTAAAGTCTATAGTATTTATTCCCATGACTCTACTATTTCTTACTACTACTCTTCAAGTTTGAACTTGACTATTGTCTTTATATTCTCTCTCCACTGCT
>Ga0157363_1001379_pt1 | contig 20137 bp, 12 predicted proteins | sample AttsexASBM1_FD_111477 | JGI IMG/M metagenome (GOLD analysis project Ga0157363, IMG submission 111477) | Fungus gardens microbial communities from leaf cutter ant in Ribeirão Preto, State of São Paulo, Brazil - Atta sexdens ASBM1 | ecosystem: Host-associated > Fungi > Mycelium > Unclassified ... | reverse complement strand
TGTTGGACTATCAATTTATTGAATGAAAGCGATATCAGCAATATTAATCGTGATTTACATTGTTATGTTAAATTGCTCTCTCAATAAAATATTTGACGGTTCAAATCAGATTGAAAGTACAAAAAAATTTCAAAATATTATTGAAAACATATCACGGAAAATCATGAAATTTTGTTTGGAAATTAAAGAAAAGTTATGGAATTTTAGGATGAGGAATTTGTGACAATTTTATATTGTATATGTACAAAATTATCACAAATTCCTACAAGAATAAACGCAACACAACTCTTTGATCGTGATCACTCACAAAACGATCTGATTATCCGTGAATCATCGAATGTATGTTCATCCGATCGACACGATTACCACGCGATTATTCTTTCCTTTGTATCGATCCACTCTTCCTCGTCGATCCACATTATCTATTGATCGACTTGCGTATACAATCTCTCTCTCTCCCTCTCTCTCTCTCTCTCTCTCTCTCTCTCTCTGTCTCTCTTTTTCTTGTCAATATTATTGTCACGCTTGTTTGGTTGTACGATTGTACGTAACTCCATTTAGAACTCCATCTATCGGAATTCAATTTATGGACATCTCCAATTCGAACCGATAAAATGAACTTCCGGATTACGCTGTTATACAAAACTAAACTTAGTCTCCGAGAATGCAAAGATTGAAATAACGAAGCCGCAAATATCCCGTATCTCGTGAAATAAAAGATTTTTTAAATATATTAAATATATTAATATAATATATCATAAATTAACAATATAATTGTATAAACGGCAAGTATTTCAATAATTTACTTTGAGATACATAAACGCTATTATTTCGCTTCACTTTTACTCGTTAAACGCTCTGTAAGTTTATGAAGTTTAATTTTACATTAAAAACTGGCAAATTGAATCAGCGAAAGTCGGGTGAATAGAATTGAACTCTTAAAGCGTAGGAAATTGCAAATTTCTATTTTAATTTATTTCTCTTCTGGTAGACGGGAAAATACAGAAGGAAGGAGGAGCTCGCGATATAGACGGAAATGAAATATGCTGAAGAGATGGTTGGCCGTGGAATATGCGTGCAGAAAACAGGAAGAATTTATAGCGGCTCTCCCGTGCTTATATTTATCGACAAAGTTCCGTCGTTAACAAGACATCACAATCAAGTTTAATGAACAAAAAGAATGAATAGACAGAAGGTCGTAAAATCGTTTAAAAGTGAAAATTCGCCAATACTAAACTTTTAAAAGTAAAAAAAAGATATAATAATCGTAAATATATCAAATCTGAAATTCAGTGAAGGCTTTATATTCTTTTTTATCATTCTTTATATCATTATAACGTAACACGTAATATACTATTTTATACAAAACGTTATTACATATTTTATATTTTTATACATATTACATGTATCCTTTTACAATTCATGCTCTTGAAAAATATGTGTGAAAAACAAAATGGAATAATATCCATGTACAATGTGCTGACTAGTTGTCGCATATCTTTTTGTGATAAATGGACAAAATAAATTCACCTTCCTCCTAGCTCCGTTGACACGTCATGAATCAAATTTCTACTAATGATGAAATCGTACGCTTCTCGGACACGCTTGCGGAAGTCGAGCATTGTCGTCCCTCGTTAAAGCAGCTAGCGTTCTTATATGGCTCCATACGTCGTGTGTAGATAATGTTCTTGTCTCGTAATCTGCAATACTATTTAACCGATTAACGTGAATAGGTTTATATTTGTCTTTCGAGTAAATTTCCAGAAATAAATCTCATACGAAATTATTATTATAATATTAAATTAGTCTTATTTAAGCAACTATACGCGTATATAATAAAGAATGCTAAAAATTATGATTTTCAATTGACAATTGCGCAAACTTCTATCTACGAGATACTTATATACATTAAGAATATGCTATTTTTACTATCTAAGTAATATTTAAAAAAATTGATCTATCAAATAAATTTTTGCGAGTAAATTCCGTAAGTGATGATTACATTACATTAGTCTTATTTAAGTAACTATATGCGTATAATTAGAGCGCTCAAAGAATTATGATTTTTAAATGGCAACTGCGTAAATTTCTATATAAAATTTATGAGCTATATTTATAAATATTAAGAATGTGCCACATTTTTATTCCCTGGATAATATTAGAAAAAATTGCTCTTTCATTAAATCTTTCAATAAATTCTCGTTAAGTAAATCCCATAAGTACATTACGTTAATCTAATTAGCAACTATGCGTACATTAAGAGCGTTCAAAATTTTTAAATTTCAAATAGCAAAATATTTGTGAGATAAAACTTTTAAAATAATTGAGGTATATATTAAGAATATATCATTTATTTATTAGATAATATTAGAAAAAAATGTCGATTTAAAATACTTTATAAACATTTAAACAATCAGCTATGCACTTTTTTTGTCGAGATAATACAACGTATTTTTTCGTGTCATTTGTCTATTTAAAATAAAGGGATATCCAATGCTTCAATTATCTTACACAAACTATACAAAATTTGAGAACGGGAAATTAAAAACGCTCGTGCTTCGTATAGCTTTTTCATTTGGCCGCGCAGAGAAAATCGCGAAAAATCCAGCGATGTGTTTCGCCCGATGCAAGCGGCGTATCGCGATCCAATGTCGCTTTTACGTCCATCCGTTGTTGGACATTCCGCGGCTGGCGAAGTTACGCGAGAAACGTCTACGTCCCTCAGAACAAGAGGTAGGAGGGATAGAAGTGGAGGTTGCGCGAGAGACGAGGTCGAAGATGGGATTGGAATTGCAAATATCCCTCTTCTCCGTTCTATCTCTCCAGTCTCACCGATCTATCTCCACTTCTCTATCGACCATCCGCTCTGACCCCAGAACATGTACGAGGTACATATCGCCGAGCATGTTTTAAAGAATCTTTGCTGGACGACAAATCGTCAGATTTTCCAGGATTTAAATTTGTTACAACTAAGCTCCGACGCGAGTGTGTCACTCGACTTCGAATTTCTTATCATTCCTCCACCTCGAAAGGATTTTTCAAGATTCCATTTTTATCGTTAAACTAGATAACTTTAATCTCGATTTAATTTACTCTTTTCTAATTCTTAGAACTAGAAGAAGATAAAAAATAAATTAAATTGAGATTAAAGTTAATCTACATTGGTAAAAATAAAACATAAAATAGACCAAAGTTTCGTAAGTTGTATATAATTATACAGCTTTTCTAATAATTTTCTAATAATTTAAAATGATCCAGAGTTTATAATGTAAATCGAATATAGTTTGAGTTTGTTTAATACACATTAAATCCCTCTCCGCCAAACATTAAGAGATTTTTTTTATTTACATTACGTGCATTTAAATTTGGCACTTTTTTTGTGCTTTGTCGATCTCTTATTTCATGAAAAAGATAGGGAAAATAATGACAAGGCATAAACCGAATGTGAGGACGCGACGAAGACGAGTTGCACGCGGAAAATGACCGCGCGGTACGCGCTACGTCAAATTAGCTTAAAAGCCCCAGGGCAACACAGGGTACTACAACGCATTCTGCGACATAGCCCGGCACACAATGTTCAACGCGGAGAGAAGCCCTATTCGCCCTCATATATCACCCGGAGATAAAAGGCTGCCAGACGACGACGGAAAGTATAGTGGTTTCGGCGACACGCCGGATAGGCGGTTCATTGCGCAGCTGCACCCTGTGCCCCGTAATAATTCGGCGGTAGAAACGAAGAGAAATTGTATGTCACGCCACTATCTATTTACTCTTTCCCGCTAAACAATGAAAATATGTCTTTCGAAATGCTTCCGTTCCGATTACAGTTTTATAAAGACGAAACTTTTAACCCTACTATCGCCTGTGAGATTTTATAATTTTTGTACTTGTGCAAAACACACAAGATCCTTTTCTTACGATAATTATATCTTTACTTTGATAAGAGTATGATAAAATGTTCTTTTTCTCGCAAATGATTGTTATTTCTTCGGCATGTTAAGATAAATGGAAAATCGTTACGCTTCCGAGATAGCGCAGTTATTCCAATTCGTAATAATCGAGAGGCGATTCATTTTGAGTTTATACATATAAAACAACGGAAGGAGAGAAAGACAGCCGGAAAAGGAGAAAGAATCAGAGAAATATTGCGCAATTGATGCAGCCTCCTCCTCTTTCCAATACATCAAAATATATTTTTACACAGCCCCAGCCCATCTTTCTTACATTGCAGGGAGTTTTTATCTTGCGCTGATTATAGCTCGTCCCACTTTCGTGGAGCTTTTTACATTCCCGGCAACGCCGATATGACGGTCAAATGTCGTAGTTTTTGCAGTGATTCGGATAATATTGGCAACCTGTAAGAGCGAACGAAAAACCCTCCTCTGTTCTCGTTTTTGAATGGACTCGTACATCAATACAGTTCCGTTTTCTTGCCGGCGGAGTTCGAGCACCTCTATCGCTGTATCGACGTTAAACATCTTCTGCAAAAGTCTTTCAGATACAATAAAGCCTCAAGCGAATCTGCTATCCCGCGGTGAATTACGAATACATGTCCGTGATGGAAATTGCCATAACTGAAATGGAAATTATAATAGCTGTGCGGTTAGTTTGCATCGTTTGAATACGCGCGAATACATTTTAGCGTTTATCGTGTCCAAAGTGACGTTGCAAAGTTTCCCTGTTATTATTGTTATATGCATACATTGGTGCACACAACAAACCTAGAAGTTACCTTTTTCCTTCGTCTTCTTCATTGACAAGCTTCGGCACGTACATCCAGCATAAACTCAGTACTGAATTTAACCCTTTGATTCTCCTTTCATATTAGACGCTATCTTCACGTTATGCAAACACGCAAGCCAAATACTGCATTTAACGTTTAAAGGCATTCGCGAAACTTTGTATCAAATTTACTTAACTAAAATCATTGCTAACCGTACGTTAAATATGCATCGGGAATATGAATAATCGTCCGTTGCATTATTCATATACGCGGCATGTCTGCAGTCACAGTTTCAATGTATTTACGGACGAAGGGAATTTTTAAGAAAACTATATTACACGGTAAAAAGAATACGATGCAACTTCGATAACACGACTAGAATCTAGGTAAGTAATTCAAGGTGCAGCTGCTGCACCGTTGTACCCATACATAAACATCTTGGCGATAGAGACGAATGCTGGATGGAAGGACAGAAAAGAAATTGCGCATTCCTTCGTCGAATGTAGGTTGGTTTGCATCTGCGCGTTTAAATATTAAGCCGATATTGCAAAATATGATTTATAATAAAAATATTAAAATAAAGGCAGTATTTAAATAAAATAAATATCTGTAAATGTAAAATAATAAATTTTCCAACGATTTTTTCTAACTATCATCAGGATATAAAATTTATGATAAAAAGAAATTAGAATTTTAACAATACGAGAAATTACAATACTACTAATATTACAATACTACTAATATCGAACATGTTTACTTTCATGAAATCATATCACATTACAATACGCAGATTTGTAATGCATTTTAATGCATTTCAATTTTCTGTATCTGTTGTTACATAAAAGAAACGGAACAAAGTGAAATGTTTTTTTTTATTGCCTCCTACAAAGCACGATAGATTGCGTTTATCTGTCGTAGGATGAAAGTATAAATCAAAGGTAAAAAATATTTTATTTTGAGTCTATGCGTAATTCAAGATTCTTGAAAAGTCTTACGAAAAGATTTTCTGTAATCGCAGTTGAACTCTTAAATATTACTTTAAAAAAAAAAGATAGATGAATTTTAAAATAAAGTTACTTAATTTGGATTTAATTAGAAAAGTGAAGATATAAGAAAATTGAGAAAAATTAAATCAGACAGTCAAATATATTATTTTAACATTTCTTGTACTTCTCTTGAATAACTTATTCGTGTTTTTCAAACTGAAAAAATGTATGTCTCGAGCGCGTTACAATAAATTAATTATCGTATTTTGTAGTGAACGTAATCGCAACGTACTATTAATCGCCAGAGCGGATTATGTTCCCCAGGATTGTACTGTGACGGATTTCCGCTAATGATTACTGTCGATTATTAGCTCTTGTTATGGCAGTTGTGAAAATTGTCACGGGTAGTAGTACTGTTTCCCGCTCGCATAAATTTCGTGCAACCTATGTACACCTCGCTTGCAAATACCGCGCCTCGTAGAGAATCATGTAAACGAAGAGGAATGAGTATTCAAGAAGTTATCAATTATCTCTCTCTTTCCATCGGAGCAGATGTTACCTCTTTCAAAGCTTAAACTTAATCATTTCTAAAAGCTTTGAAAGAAATGTACTTCTTCTTGTGCAATATGCAATCTTGAGAAATTAAAAAATTTTTCCAGACAAAATTAATTCGCCTTCACTAATTATACTTTTTTTTTGTTATTTCAGCAAAATTAATGCGAAAAAAAACGGACAGATGATGCGAGCGGAATTAACTTTTGAACGGTTTTTCTAACCATGACTTCAAATGAATTTTTACAATTAAAAATATTAATATACAATTAAAAATATAAATGATGAGTCTGAATAACATTTTCTTGCGTGACGACCGAATCGCTTGTGTTGTTCGCCGCATAAGTCACGCGTGAGCGATCTCCGCCGCGTTCAATTAACCCTCGTTATCACGACTTCTGACTCGAGGCAGGAAGGCCGCGATGTGTCGCATGGTACGTTGAGGAGGAGGGGATAACATTGACTTAAATGCAGCTGAGATTTTTTTCAACGGCGTGCGGAACACTCGGTGCTCTCGTCTTCTCGTGTGCTCGGTCTTACGAACGCAGCGCACTGAGATGAGTAATTGTGTGTCTGATACCACTTCAACTACCACTATTGCGGCCACGAGGGATTGCCAAGCGATTCCCAGGTGCACCCGAAATATTCCAATCTTCGGAGGATGTCCCGTCGCGACGCTGCGCACGGTGAAATTCGGATAATTGAATAATCGAAACGCTAATCTGGATGAAACGGATCGTCGGAGTCTACTTCGAGTATCAGCATCTCGCAACTGGGTCCCAGCGGAGTTACATGTACGATCCGTTTAATTGTTGGATCTATATAGCTCGTATTTTCAAGTTCCGATCCTCACAAAGACACAAACAGCTGAAGCATTTCTTTGGTTTTTTTACAAGAATATTTCAGCCTGTCTACTTCATTTCATATTTATCTCGGCGTGAAGCTTTTTTCTACGTGTGACATTCTGCATTATAATTTTATTACGAACGTGCTGGGCGTAGGTCTATAATATTTAAAAATGTATAAATCGGTAAAAAAAAAACCTTTGAAACCTCAGTTGACCGATACGCTCACTCATAAGACTTAATTAGGTAGAATTATATGTGCAGACATAGCTGGTGTAACCGCTAGTCCATACCTTTGCAGATCGATATGAATGGACGCAATTACGTCTCGGAATAGAATTAGCATTCAATTGATCTAATGAATAATACAGAATCACTATAGAATTTAGCAGAGTTTAACATTCAAGCATATGTCGTATATTTTGTAATTGTTATGTATTCTGTAATAATCGAAATATTTTATATTTGAATTGAGATAAAATATAATCCTTTTATATAATATATGCACTGCTGACAAAAGTTTGAGGCCATTAATTTAAAATATTCACAAAATCAAATCAAACTTATTTACTACATAATTTAACATATTTTTGTGTTACTTTACTTACTTATTGTTTCTAATCGTTTTACAATAAAATAAAAAATAATATAAATGTTGGAAATTCTACAAAATTCTATACTTTTCTATACTTTTAACAAATTTTTTTCAAAAAAAGGCACTAAAAAATATTAGATACTCTTTTCGCCAAAGTAGCTTATATTTTTTCCAATCCATTTTTTAAAACAATCCATTTGGAAAAAAGACTTTATGATCGTCTTTTCTTGAAATTAAAACAATGTTATATTAATCGCAACTGTGCTAAATATAATGCCTATTTATTTTAAATTAAAAATATTAAGTAAGACATGAACCGACTTTTAAAGAGTGCTTCACTAAAATATTCTTAAATTTTATTTGATCTTAGACTTTTTAGAGAGTATAGGTACACATACAAAAATTTCTTTATCTAAAAAATAACAAAATTGTACACTGAATCAAATTATATATTAAAGTTAACTAATACATTTTTATTTATTTTATTCAATTTATGAATGTTCAAGAAATGTAAAGAGTTACCATTTTAAAACCATTTCGAAGGTGATAATAAATAAAAATAACGATTAAATTAGTCGATATCTTATATTTACAAAAAAACTTGAAATAAAATTAGCCTTTGGCAAAGCCAATATAAATTATTTCTCTCATTTTGGAAAATGGAAATATAAAGGTATCCGGCATGAAATTCAATCACTCGGTAACGATAGCATTTTTACGATTCTATAAAGTAAACAGTTCAACATTTGATGTCATCCCAACGGAACGTCAAACTTTTATTTTCATTGACTCGTGTCATGCTATTCCCGCCCAATGCAAACGGCGGTTATACAGTCTATAAAATATTAAAATTTCTTCGACCTGCGAAATATCACAGTTGAGCCACACACTACTCGAAATACTAATAATACATAATTTTATTACGCACCTTCATAAGATGGATTGAGCAGTCAAAATCACGAGTCGAGATGATCACCTGTGCGTGTTTTGTTGTTAACGCAGCTCTTTGCGTTCGTTGTTTCAAAAGCTCTAACTTACAATTGAATGTCCAATTGGCAGGTAAACTCTATGCATTTCGAATATATCTCGCATGTCTAATAATTTTCTGATCTCATGAAATTACAAGGCCGGTAAATCGTTAAACTTTGTATACTTTGATAAGATATGAGCTCAAATCCACCTGGCACCATCGCGAGTGAACGACTGACACGCTGTAGCATGAATTACAACTTATATAACAGCAAATGTTAAGGGCAAGCTTATAGTTCTTATCGATTTCTTAAAGAATGGAAAACGGTTACTGACGTTGACAACCGGTTAGGTGTCAAGGCACAAACAAAAGCGACTTCCGAGGCAACATGACTTATACAGAGTCGCTTAAAGCACGGTGGGAATAAAGCTGGGTTCACAGTAAAAGGGCACGTCTCTGCAGTGAAGCATCGTGTCAGCACCCATTTATCGCGCAGCACTGTATTTCATCTGCAAAACGTGCCCTCACCACCGTCCCCTCTCCATCGTCTCTTGCGAAGTCAACTGACGACACTGAATATTTCTAAACGAATATAGATAGCGATGAGAGACTGTATTAATGTGCAAAGAACTGAAAGAAAGGCAAACAAGAGAGCGTAGATTATCTGTATGTGAAATATTACGGAGGTGAACTATACTATAAGGAAATAGTAATTAGAATTAAAGTCACACATGGAGAGAATTTTTTCTTAGAATTTACCTTGAAAATATGACAGTCATTGTGGGACATTGTATTTCGAAAAATTTTAATGTAAATCTCTATCATTTAATAAAACTATAATACTAACTATAATAAAGTATAAAATAAGTTTGATCGATTTTACTGAAGTGAAATGGTAAAAATCTTCAAAATATTGTAGCACAATTATCATATTTTCAGGATAAATTTTAAAAGAAAATTCTCTCCGTGCACCTTCTGTAACTCAAAATAGTTCAAAAAGAAGGGGAAAAAAGCAGAAACAAGAATATTCGTATGTATAATAAAATTTTACGATGAATTACACACAATTAAAGAAATGATAATTGAAATATTAAATTCATATAGATATAACATAATTTACAGCTCTTAAAATCCAAGGAAGATTGCAATAGCATTGAAGCGGAGCTTCAAATCTTTCATTTTACTTTGATGTACATTGACTTTGTTTTATATTATTGCTTTATTTTCTCTCTCGACAGAAGAGTTGGTTCAATCCAATATGATTTGTTGGAAAGTCAATCGTTACCTCCGTTCATCACGTTCTACTCTCGCGTTAGTTTTGTGTTTGACTTTCGTTATTATATAAAAGTAAGTTCGATCGAGATCGTCGGCTTCTTTCGTCGACAATTTCGTCGCCCTTCTCCGTGGAAGAAAGTAAACGGACATCTCATTTTAATGCCTCTGTCTTGAACCCGTGTCGCTTTTACGCGTAACGTCGATCACATTACGACCTTATCGATTTTCTTTCAACCGGGACTAACTCACGGCTGCCATTTAATCGCAACACTGCGTCAAAAATAGCATCGGATTATTAATTACGTCTATAAACCGAGATAACCCACATTCGCCCGCGGGAAACGAGAACTCTAGCGTTCTGCTATTCTTTCCGCTCTAATACTGCCGTGTTGCACGACCGCTCTTCTTCCACACGTCCCGATTATTTTGTTCTCTTAACGATCTCCTCGCCAACCCTTTGGTCGGAATGATTTAATCATATTATCCACGCGATCCTATTGATGCCGGACCGACGAGATAACGCAATGCTCGTTAAACGAAAGATCACGTTATTTTGCCGCTTCATAAGAGAAGGGATATATTTATTTCTTCGTTTTAAATGCAAGCAAAGAGAACGATCTGCGTGCCATTTGAAAGTATAACGAGCTTATGCTATCTCTGAAAGTGCATAAAAAAAAATTCTGTTGGATCATCGCGTTTGGCAAAAAAATGTAAAAGGTCATGCATGCAGGTACGTGTCAGCTGTAACGATCAAATAGCTAAACCGATTGAAACGATCTGCACGTTTGCTGTATCCATATCAGTTTGAGTTGATAAAAACGTTCGTTTTTCCACACAAAAAAATTGCTAACTGGTTAAATCTCATTTCGAAAAATATTGCTTCAGCAAAGGATATAATCTCTGATATATTAATAAGAATCTCGAAAAGAAAAACAATTTCTCAATTCGAATTTTGTATATCAAAATCATAACATTGTTTTAATACTAAAGAGCGCATCAAAATACGATTCACTGAATTTTTCAGAACGTCCATTTCGGAGATTGAGATCTTTATTAATAAACGGTTGAAATGTGAATTTCAGTGTCATGTGCAGGTGCCAACATCAATATCAATATCAATATCAATATCAAGCTGCCACTTGCTGTAACGGTAAAAGTTATACAGATCCACAACGTGCACTTGATCCATTTTTCACCAAAATTGCATTTAACACGAGTGCGCACCGTTAAACCCTTGACGCGTTGGTATAAAAACCGTGATAAAATAAATGCGATCGCTTTTTCACAAGTCTCCTTCATCAAAAGAAAATTAAATTGCTTTTCATTACTTGTAAATGGAAACGTATATGATTTAATAAAACTTGGAACTTTCGAAGTTTTTCTCCACCGTGCTCCTCAAGATTGATTTGAGATATTCCTCACGTCTCGCCGTATAGCGAGGAACTTTTTACTCATATCAGCAATTACCAAACATCCCTCGCACCTCCCATCCCCCGACAAACCGCGGCACCGGTTGCGCTCGTACATAGCATGTAGTAAATATATATATATATATATATATATATATATATATACACATAAATATATAGTTATGCACTCGATCTATGTCACTGGTATTGTATAGCATGACTAATTATACTTCAGCCGGCGGCGGATCTCGTTGCGCGGCTTCACGAGTGGCGGAAAGCACCCTATTAAATCTCGAGCCTTGGCCACCCTCTCGGGTGTAAGGAAGAAAACCGCGAGACGTCAATACGAGTGCGCCAAGCGTGAGAAAGGGTAGGCATTTGTGCACTCTAATCCTCGATCTTCCCTCTTTGTTTCACGTCCGCTTCTTCATCTCTTCCTCTTCTCACTTCCTTCTCTCTTATTCTCTCTCTTACTCTCTCTCCCTCTCTCTCTCTCTCTCTCTCTCTCTCTCTCTTTTTTTTCCTGCCTAAAGGTTGGTCTAGTCTGGCAACCTCCAAGAACTGCGTCGAAATGCGCGCGCGCATTCTATACTTACAGTATTTTATAGTCTTTGTAGAATGATAGGGTACATCTGATAAAAACATTCACAGAAAAAGAATTCTATTTTTAATCGAAGTGGAAAATAGCAATGAACTTACAATATTATTTTTAGAAATTTTCTGTGAATAATTATAAGTGCAAATTAGATCGACAAGAATAAATCAAATAAGAGAAAGAAATCTATCTATTTTTGATCGAAGCGGATGCTTATATTTTTCAATTCTATAAATTGCGCACCCATTCAATTGAATTTAAAACGCAATAAACTGAAACTGGAAATACCATCACAAATTACATTGATTGTCAATTAATAATAATGCTAATAAGCATCTTAAAATATTGCAAAAATTTATTGCGAAAAACATCACCTCAGCTAGAGGTTGAATCTGAAATTCTCGATTTTATGGTACGAGCATCTTATCAATGCCTTAAGACCCTTATTAGCATCATAATTAAGTTAAAGATCAAAGTAATTTGTGATTTTAGACTTCAATTTATGATTACGTTTCAAGTTCAGTAAATCAAATCAACATGCAATTTATAAAACTGGAAATATATTTGCAATAAATCTGTAGATTTACTACAGCATAAATATTATTAAGCATTAAAATTCGCTTTGATCAAAATAGGATTCTTTCTCTTGATTTATTCTGGTCGATCTGACTTCCATTTATAATTTGAATTAATCATTGCGATTTTATTTATATTGTACGCATAATTGCTTCAATAATTAACAAAGATTACAGATGAAATTTCGTTTAGCTTATAAAATATATAAGAAGGTAATAGGAAAGGTATGGGACACACGCAAAATTAAAACGTCATCGGAGAGTTACGTTTTGAATCTTTAAGTATTTATTTAAACAAATCCCAACATTCCAAACATTGATAGTTGTATATACGTATGGGTGTGTCTTTTGTGTCTTCTGTGCGCTTTCTATAGACACAAGATAGATTGTGGCAGCATATCAATTTGCCTTTAACTATCTATGTCATGTCCATAATGTTTTCCTTTTCGTTATTTTTGTATGTGTATTCACTGTCATGCAAGTACTGCCATTTGTTTCATCTACAGATTCTCCGATTAAATCGCAGTCAACTTTTTCTCGCAAAAAAAATCTTAATTGTAAACATCTTCAAAATTTTTTACAATTTTCTAAATGTATCGAGGAATGAAGTTTTCTGCATTAATTAATTTTACAAATTAGCATCTTGATTCGTCAAAAATCATTCATTTTTTATTGTTTCCTACTCAAGAATGATTTAATCTTTTATAACTGATATGCTCTGCTTATAAAAGAAAATATTTATTGCACAAGCAATAAATAGAAAATATTGATTATGGGATATAATTAATTATTGAATTTTAATTTATAAAGATTTCACTGTAAAAGAACTATTTGTAAGTTGAAATAACAATGGATAATAATATACAAAAACTTGTATACCTATAATGTATCTTTATTGAGTATGGAGCCCACAATGATGCCAGAGTGATAAACTAATGAGATAACACTTTTAAAAATAAATAAATATATAGATAACTTTCAAATTACCTGATATTATAAAGAGTTAATATTTTAGCCGAAAAAAAAAACTTGACTGAAGAATTTGCAGACGAAAGAAACGGTGATGGTAAGGAATTCTCACGGGGCTCAATTTTAGCCGCACAAATGACATTGAGCCTTATCTTGAGCCTTACCTTGAGTTACGATGCAAATGAAGCTAACTTGACGGTCCAAATTCGTATTCAAAATCAACGAACAATTGTTTATTACTCAACGTTTCGCGAACAGCTCCTCGATTTTATATAGCGCGATATTCTCTTCACCCCCATCTTTGATGATATATCTTAATATCATCAACATTCTATCAGTAGATAACACACGCGAGTGCAATCGAATCAATTATGGCAAGTGACTAGGTTAATTAGGAGTTTAGATGGCCCCTCGCGTGGTTTCTCTCCTTTAATTACTCGAAAAGTCTTACGGTCATAGGGGTGCTTACGACGACAGCGCTTGTCCGTCTCTGTACTCTGATATTTTTGTGACGGACTTGTTTCCTGGAACTATCAATTTAAGATTCAATTCTTGCCATTTTTTTAAATTACATTTCGCCGAAGAGCGTTGTGGGTTCCGTTGAAACGAAGATCAAAATTTGCCTAGCCTCTAAAGAATTCTTATATATTTTATTTTACATACAAAATGTTCGACTTATACTTCAGTAACAATTTCTTTGGGAAATTTTGCAACATATCTAATGCCATTTTTAAAGTATATTTCATAGATTTGAGACTTGAGGTAAATTTTGATCCTAAACGCCCTTTCAAGCTAATCTTCCATAAAGACAAGCTAAATATACATTTTGATATATATTCTCTTAGACCATTTTATAATAAACAATTTTAATGATTGTAATAAATAACTCTTATCAATAGTACTGAACATATTCGATCAGACTCAAAATACTAATCGTGTATTAGTGGCCGATCGATACGTCTAAGCACCCCGAAGAAAAACAAAAAATTAAGATGGACCCAAATACTTTTCGCCTTCCAACTACATATTTCCAATATTGCACGAAAACTTACAATACAGGTGACTCTCAACGACAAATTTGAATTTATATTAAATTTTATTATTATTATCAAGGGGCTGAAAATGAACAGTAATTTTTAAATCATTGAAAGATAAGATGTCTGTGAATAAATGAAAGTGAATAAAAATTTAAATAAGTAATAAAAGATTAGCTTTAACCAAATGCAAACTCAAATTGACATACTACGAATAATTCAGAGCGCTTACACATGGACCAGTTTCCAATTGATCGAAAGTAGAAATTCTTACCTAAACACTTTCCTTTTATAGCAGTCATCAAAAAGTTGTAGCAAATTTATAACTTTTGGAAACAACGCAACTTTATCCTTCTTTCTACCTTCGGGGTGACTATTAAAGTCGAAGAAAACTCGTATCACAATACTTCCTGACAAATGTATACATCGTAAAAATGTCTCGAGTGTATAACGCGGTCATCTCAATGGAACGCTAAAACTTCGCATATCGAATTCTTTTCGCAAATGCAATTTCACGTTATACAATGACAATTTTCAAAACAACTACCAGAGAGTCACCTGTATCTTCTTAAGTACTCCCCGTTAAACCATATAACCCTATCTCGTGTCAAATATATTCTAATTCCTTGCAAGGCTGCACACACACGCCCAATTACGCTAACGAAAGCCAGCATCTCACAGAGTTTCCCTTTTCCCACTATTTCCTCACATCCTTTCTCCTTTTTATCCTTTCCTTTTCACTCTTTTATTCTTCTTGTCTATGTCTCACACACACACACACACACACACACACACACACACACACACACACACTCTCTCTCTCTCTCTCTCTCTCTCTCTCTCTCTCTCTCTCTCGCACGAACGTACGTGTCAGTAGCTAGTCATTTTTGTCGTCTTATGAACCTAGAAGTTGAAGCCCAAGACTACCAATTCCTCAATTAATTCCATTTAATGTTATGGTAAGATTTCGGGCCTGAATTAGCCCGAGCACCATGACGGACATCGTGTATGCTTGTGGCAAGATGTCTTTAGCATTCATTTTATTCCTGAGATTACGTCAATCCCCCGTTTACGCGACACTTGCGCCGCAACGACCGCCAGACCCGTCTGAAGAGTCAGTGAACTAAGGTCGGTCGATCCGTGAATTTCAAGCGCCAGACGTTGCCGTCCCTAATGGACGAACGAAGATTCACGTCTCGGATACAAAGGGACTTCTACGAACCTCCTGTATATTCTCTTATGTGTTTACGTGCCCGTTTGTGCGTTTACCAAATTGTGTTACACGATGTGGATCGCCAACCGAAGAAATCGGTACAAAATCCCTCGAAATAAAACACACTTTCAACGCTGACTTGTATATGGGCACACACACGGCACTGTACAACTCCGTTCGGAGCGAATAAAAAATGTTTCACTTTCTTCAATCGCGAAATGCTACGTACGTTGGCATCCATTTTTCACAAGAATCATTCAAACAACAAGGATAAGCTTGAACGCGTTTCTGTAGTGTTTAACAGTCTGTAATAAGTTCTAAGAGCAAGAACAGTTTTGAGAAGAGAATTTATATTAACACGGCCGCCAAATGTTTCCGCCAAAAGGATCGCGCTTTCATCTCGCACAAGTTAATCGAACTCAATGAACACGTGAGCGCGAGAACGTGCGATTTATCCTCAAAAACGGAATACAAGGAAGTAATAATCTCACGAGATTATGAGGGACGAAATTCGCTTCGACAATGACTTAGAAGATCGTGACTCTCGCGTCTTGGGAAGTGTATTCCCGATAATAATCAAAGTTCAAAGGCGCCCTTCACCTATACACTCGATCTCGATCGATGCTATCCTCTTATCGTGCCTCGTTCACGAACCACACCCTCCAGCATCAAAGATCTCGAGAGACCGGGATCCCGCACTCTATCACACGGAGATCTCTTGAATTTGCACGCGCTTCTTCGCGCTACCAGGTGTCCCGGGTTGGCGCAGAATTCCAGGGCATGTGAGACCGACATTTGGTGCTGGAGCCTTGGGCGGGGGCGGTGGTTCCGGCAGGTCCTCGTTATCGTCTTCGCTATCATGATGAAGACCGCTGATGTTGACTTCATCCATCTGGGCGATAGTGGCGTCTACACAGGGCGACGGCGTGCGGGTCCGCTGAATACACGGACTCTTACTGTAGGATGGCGGTTCCAGGATCCGTTTACCACCGCCGGGGGGTGGTGAGCACTGAAACTCCTGCAATTGTAACTCGAGCTCCTGCACGAGCTTCGCCTTGTGCGGTGGCAGCATCGACGATGACGAGTCTATCATGCTCATGGAAGACGGTAATCGCTGTTTGCCCGAAGTATCTATGCCGGAGCAACCAGCCTCCAGGAACTCCTCCTTCTTCTTGTTGCTAAAAGTACCCGACAGACCGCCACTAGTTGTGTTCCGGTCGCGTTGGTGGTATATCCCCGCGAAGATTAGGATGTTGAGCAGCAGCAAGAACACACCCACTGCGATAGTGACTGTAAGAGCCGTGGTATAGCTCTGATAATGACTGGACGCAAGTTTGCGCAGGAGGTTGTTGGGGCCCGGACCTAGATTCGAGATCTGCAATGTTCGCGAAGTGGTAGGTGTGATAGTCGTCGCGACAGTTGCATTCGGGGTGCATTCCGTAGTCGATAGCGCAGTCAGTATCGAGGAGGGTTCCGTGGGTGATGGCATTGGTAGCGGAGGTGCTGGTATAGGCACGGCCGTACTCTGTGGACGCACCGGACCCTCGTAGAGACCAGGATTCTCCGCGAGGTGATGGTGCCGCATATTGAGCTCGTAACCCGGCCGGTGCAGTTGCGGCAGTAGATTCAGCCAGAGGGACATCTTGTGGCCTCTGTAGTGCGAACGCATCTCCGGGCTGTGAGCGGCCTCCAAATACAGTTGATTTATGGAATCGTACGAGTCCCAAAACGGCGGACTCGTCGCCAGGCCATTTTCCAATCCCGAGGACAAAGGACTCGCGCCATTTGGATCCCTAGAACAACGAGTGAACCGCGATTCTTTGACAAATGGATTGAAACTGCCGCGAGGCTTAATATTCTCTCTCACGCTTTACGTTGCGTTCCTATTTTGTTGAACGTTCAATTTTCAAAAAAAAAAATCAATTTCAAAAAATACTGCGCGAAATTCAATACAATTTATTTTTTTATACAATTAATTGTATAGTGATGTCATGGTTTATTTAAAAAATTATAAAAATATCGTTATAATTTTATTATTTGCAGCAAATTATTTGAAACGCTTTCCTAAATTGATGAAAGCTAAAATTGAGGCCTCCGAAGCGAACATCTCACGCTGCTCTGTGCAATATTTTATCACAGTGCACAGGCAGAATTCCATTGTGAAAATCCGCCGTGTCGATGACAGAATAATCATCCAGATAGCCGCCGATCCGCAATTAGAGATGCCAAAATCACTTCGCCACTAACAAGTCTACTCTACTTCGAGATTGCGAGCTTTCGCTGAGCGTGTTAACGGCCTTTGCGGGAGTTTGGCTCCAAAATCCTCTCGCAGCTGTAACTTTACCCTTACTACCATTACCAGCCTTCAGACTCCCCTCTTGGAGAGTAATCGAAGTGTATGCGATGCTTAAGTTCTGAAGAACTTTGAACCGGGTGAATTAACGAGAGAGGTTCACTTATCCGATTAACCCTTTCATGCCCATATGCCAATTATTTCACGTCGTAGTGTCACCGATTAATGTTAATCGCATATTTCAACCAACAGAGTGTTAATTAAACAGAACTTTTCGCGATATTCTCAAAAATGTTCATCAATTAAGTTCGTCGATTAAGATCAAAGAATAAAAAAAATCTGCAATATACTTCCATCTAATTTCGTTCATTTTTCTTTTCTTTCGCTACTTATGTTTTTTTTTCTTCTACTTTATTTATATTTATTTCGTGTCTTATACTACTATATTCTATATACATTTTTCTTATGTTCTCCGTTATTCTCTCTATTTTTCAAATTTTTCCTTTATGCCATTCTTTATTACTATTCTTAAAAAACTTGCACTGGAATGATATACGATCAACATGATACTACAAATGCTTTAAAGCGTTTTTTGATTGGTCAATTTGAAAAGTCCTTCTTCTAATTGATCAATCAAATGTTTCAAAGCATTTGTAGTAAGACTTTCACCGCAGCTATAATAAACTTCTATTTATCTATTTATTTATTTATCTATCTTAATATTTTGATTTTCACTTTAAACTGCCTTGTCTTTAATGGACGCGGTCAGACACGGAGAATGAAAGAGAAGCGGAAAGGACTTACCCACGCCTCACGAAGTTAGCCAGGTAGTGTACAAGTAGTTTCGACAGATTCTCGTCGGCTGGGGTGTAGTTGCCAAAGGTAGGCACCGCGGACGTGACTTCGCCGCGAAGAAGAGGTATACCCAGGAGATATGGTATCTCCTCGCCCCTCTGGCTCGGCAGTTCACCCGGCTGGAAATGCAGGAAATAGCCACGTCCCTCCGAAGCCGAATGCAGTAAGGCCAGTCTGAGGAGTGGCGCGGCGACTTGGCCGTCTCCGAGGAGAGATAAGAGACCTTCGCAGATCGCCACGGGACTCTGTTCGCCTCGCTCCCAATCGGTATACTCGTTCCGAAGAGTCGAATAGATTTCATGCAAATGGTACCGGTAGGTATTCCGGACGTAAGTGCGCAATATACGGTCCCTCCTCGTCTCGTTCAAGCCGTTCTGCGAACCAATAAGAATTTCGCCCGTTTTTGCGACACAGAAGAAGTGCACACGCTTTGAATTATTATGCTTCTTTGCGTTACGAATTTATCACAATTTGTAAAATAATCTTTCGATATCAACTTTGTACTATCAATCATTCATGGAAAATCGCCGAGAGATCTTACAAATAATCGAATGATATTTCCGCTGATATATCTGTGTATGGATTATTAATTTGATCACGATCGTAAAACAGGAGCATGCTATTATAGTGCGATACCCAGTGGCCGTGACCATCGGAGAGTCAATAATATCCGGAACGATTGGCGAACACAGACTTGCGATGCAATCATGTGCAGCTCGTCAATTTGTCAAACTGTATCCAATCGATGTCAATTACATATTATGCGTGAAGTGTCCGGTCATTAATCAAAGAATTACTTCCGCTCTAATATAAATTTCTTGATAAAATCGATATTAAAATAAAAGTATAACCAATAATAGCAACGGAGAAAAACAGATTAAAAAAGTTCGAAGCTTTTTATTCTACTAACAAAGATATCACGAAAACATGGAACTGTAATCGAGAAGTTTGCAAGAAAAACTAGAGATCCAAACAAAAAGGATACTACTGTGTAATTAATGTATTTTGTATTTTCTTTTACGCGGTTTTTTTCCGAATGAGCGTAACGATTGCGAATCCCACTTACCTGTAAATCTTCCTTGGTGAGATTCACCCAAGCTTCATCGGATGTCAAACCAAAAAGTAAATCACGGTTGCCGAAGTCCGCGAATTCAGCGCCGGGCCCGGGCACGATCGGCATTAATCCCGAAGAAGAGGCAGTAGGCTGAAAATTCTGAACAAAGAATCTTTTTTTTCATATATAGTAAT
>Ga0157363_1001378_pt1 | contig 20144 bp, 14 predicted proteins | sample AttsexASBM1_FD_111477 | JGI IMG/M metagenome (GOLD analysis project Ga0157363, IMG submission 111477) | Fungus gardens microbial communities from leaf cutter ant in Ribeirão Preto, State of São Paulo, Brazil - Atta sexdens ASBM1 | ecosystem: Host-associated > Fungi > Mycelium > Unclassified ... | reverse complement strand
GATTGTGCTGGGCGGCGGCATGAGCAACGTCGACCGACTTTACGCCACGGTGCCAACGCTGGTGAAACAGTGGGTATTTGGCGGCGAGTGCGAAACGCCGATCCGCAAAGCCGTCCACGGTGACTCCAGCGGCGTGCGAGGCGCGGCGTGGCTGTGGCCGGAATAAACGCAAAACGGCAACTTGCGTTGCCGTTTATGATGTTTGTACCCTCTCCCACAGGGAGAGGGCCAGGGTGAGGGCATCAGACCGCACCGTCCCCCATTCAATTCACCGCAAACTCCCTGTCCAGCCTGCTATACCCCAGCCCGTTGATCTTCTTCACCTTGATCTGCACCGGAATACGCTCTTTCATCGCCTCAACGTGGCTGATCACGCCGATGGTTTTCCCGGTGGCGTTCAGTGCGTCGAGCGCATCCAGCGCGGTGTCCAGCGTTTCACTGTCGAGCGTGCCGAACCCTTCATCCAGGAACAGCGAATCAATGCGCGTTTTGTGACTGACCAGATCGGAAAGCGCTAAAGCCAGCGCCAGACTGACCAGGAAACTCTCCCCGCCGGAAAGGGTACGGGTATCGCGTATCGCATCGGCCTGCCAGGTATCGACCACTTCCAGCTCCAGCGCGTCGCTGGCTTTACGCTGAAGCAGATAGCGGCCATGCAGACGGTTGAGCTGCTGGTTGGCAAGCCACACCAGATTATCCAGTGTTAGCCCCTGGGCGAATTTACGGAATTTATCGCCGGTGCTGGAGCCTATCAGCGCATTGAGATAGCCCCAGTCGTCGGCCTGACGCGCCGCCTCCTCAATCTGCTGCATAAGCGCCTGCTGGTGCAGACGGTTATCGGCGTCCTGTTTGAGCTGCTGGCGGATCTCCCCCTGATGCGTGGTGTTGTCCCGAAGCTGTTGCGCCAGCTGATGTAACTGCGCCTGAAGCGTTGCGGCATCGGTTTCCAGCCCCTCGGGGCGCTGTGCCTGATGCGCCTGAAGCTGCTGGCTTGCCTGCACCGAAAGCGCCGTGGTCTGCTGGAGCTGGTTTTCCAGCGTCTGCTTTTGCTGTTCAAGCTGGCGGATCGACGCTTCATCCAGCAGGGCGGAGAGAAATGCCTCCCGATCGGCAAAGCAGCTCGCGGTCAGCGCGGCGTTGAACTGAGCCTGTGATTGCTGGAGCCGTTCACGCTCAAGCGTCTCCTGCTGCTGGAGGGTGGTGAGCTGGCTTTGCAGCGACACGCATTCGTCGTGGATGCCGCGCCACTTCTCAGGTATAACCGCGTCGGCTTCTGTATCATCGGTAACCGGCAGCGTCTCCAGGATTGGCATCAGGGCGTTAATACGTTCCTGAATCGTACCGTGCTGGGCCTGTTTTTCCTGCCACAGGGTATATTCGCTTTCGCGCGCGCTCAGCCAGGCGCTTTCGGCCCCTTCATCGGGCACGCTAAGCGACAGCGACTCTAGCGAGGCCGCCAGCGCCTGACGCGTCGCCGTCAGCTGCTGCTGGTACTGGCGCGCCTGACCTTCCTGTTCAATGAGCTGGTTTTGCAGCGTCAGACGCTGGCTGAGCTGATACAGCTGGCGTTCATACTGCTCCTGTGCGCTCATCCAGAGTGCTATATCATCCTGAATATTCAGCGCTATGTTCAGGGAGGTGCAGACCTCCAGCCACTCTTTAGTGAGTGCTTGTTCTTCCTGAGAGAGAGCCTGTGCTTCCTCAGTCTCGCGCTGGATCTGTTGGGTCAGCGCATTCACCTGCCCGAGCACCAGCAATCCTTCCTCTTTTAGCGCGGCAACCTCTTTCTCCAGCGCGTCGCGGCGGCGCTGATTGTCAGTCAGTTCAAGCGCCTGATACTGCACAACTGCCGGGTGTTCGCGTGAACCGCAGAGCGGGCAAGGCTTACCCGCTTCCAGCTGAGCACGATAATTCTCAAGATCCTTGATTGTCGCCTCACGCTCACAGAGCGCTTTCAGGTCGGCATAGTGCTGATTTTTTTCTTTGAACTGCTGACGCCGCAGGATCAGCGTTTCATTGAGCTTACCCTGCTCAGCCTGCGCTTTCTGCACGCTTTCCGCATTCTGGCGCAGCCGTTTTTGCAGCGGCTGATAGCGAGCGTGAAGCGCAGTCAGACGCTGGCGGAGCGCCCGCGATTGTGCCTGTTGCTCCATTGCTGTCGCGAGATCCTCAGCCGTCAGCGTCAGCGTACTCTCCGGCAGCTCAGCCAGCTTCTGACGAAGCTCAGCCATGCGCGCTGCCTGGGCAACAAGCTGATTTTTATCGCGATTCAGCTGCGTAAAATGCGCCCGCCAGCCGGCAATTTCCTGTCCCCACTGACGGAAACGATCGTGTTCGGTTAGCCACTGCGTCAGCGCCGTGTGCTCTGTCTGCAACTGTTCACGGTTGCGCTGCGCACCGTTGCGGATACGCGCGCGCTGTGCCGCTCTGTCGAGTAAGCGAGTATTTACTTCGACAATTCGCTCTGCGGTTTGCGACAGGCGGGCGGTCTGCTCCTGCTGGTGCTGCCATAGCGGACGTAGCTGGGCGGCGGGCTGCGCCAGCTGGAGCTTAGCCAGTTGCGGCGCGGCGTCCGTCAGAGCCTGTTGCGCCTGCTGCTGCGAAGCGGCTGCGCGCTGCTGCTCACGTATCAGTTCGTCGTTACGCGTAAGCCACTGAAAATCTTTCTGTTGGCTCTGCTGCTGTGCCAGCAGGATTTTCTCTTCGTCAGTAAGTGCCTGCAAACTTTGCTGCAAGTGCTGCTGCTGTTCCTCGCTCAACAGCACAACCCCTGCGGCCTGCGCTTCGCACATCTCCAGCGCGTTACGTGCCGCTTTGTGTTTTTCAAAAACCATGGCGGAAATCTGGCCGTAAATTTCCGTGCCGGTCAGTTCCTCCAGCAGCTCAGCGCGATCGCTCGGTTTAGCATTCAGGAAGGCGGCAAACTGCCCCTGCGAGAGCAACATCGAGCGGGTAAAGCGACCATAGTCCAGCCCGGTGAGTGCGGCGGTTTGTTCCAGCTTATCCGTGACTTTGTCGGCCAGAATTTTGCCGTCTTCGCAGCGGGCCAGCTCTACGCGCGGTGCCTGTAAGTTCCCGTCCGGCTGGTTGCGGGCGCGGTTCTGGCTCCAGAAAGCGCGATAAGCAACGCCTTTGACCTCAAATTCCACTTCCGCCAGGCATTCGGCGGTATCGCGCGTCATCAGGTCGTTTTGCGCCTGAGAGACCTTATTAAGACGCGGCGTTTCGTGGTACAGCGCCAGGCAGATGGCATCCAGCAGCGTGGTTTTACCCGCGCCGGTTGCGCCGGTGATGGCAAACAGCCCGTTGCTGGCGAACGGCTCCGCGGTGAAATCAATTTTCCACTCACCCTTTAGCGAATTCAGATTTTTCAGACGCAGGCTCAGAATTTTCATGCGTTTTCGTCCTCGTCATGGAGGGAGTGCAGGGTCTGGGCAAACAGCTCGTTAAGCCTGGTGCGTCTGGCCTCGTCCACCTCTTCATGCGCAAGCCGCCGCGCGAACACCTCTTCAACCCGAAGTTCGCTAAGCGTTTCACGCTGGGCGTTGAGCAGTATTTTCTCGCGCTGCTCGCGGCTGCGGCGTACCAGCAGTACTTCCACGGGAAGGTCTTCCGTCAGCGTCTGAATTTTACGCTGCATATCGTACAGGTAGTCGTCGGTGGTGATTTCGATATCGAGCCAGACGGGGGGATTAAGCGCTGCGTCGCGCCACTGCTCAAGCTGAGCGGTAATGGCGGCCAGATCGCCTTTCAGCACCGCCAGCGGCTGGGTGACCGGCACCTCGAGCGTCTCAACGGCGCTAAGTTTGCCTTCGGTGAAGCTCACCAGATGCACGGATTTGGCTTTGCCCGTTTCGTCAAAACCGAGCGAAATGGGCGAGCCGCTGTAGCGGATATGCTCGCAGCCGCCGATGATCTGCGCCCGGTGAATATGCCCGAGGGCAATGTAGTCGGCGGGGGGGAAGTTTTGCGCCGGAAACGCGTCCAGCGTACCGATATAGATCTCGCGCACCGCATCACTCTTACTGGCTCCGACGGTGGTGAGGTGTCCGGTGGCAATGATCGGAATGGCCTGATCGCCGCGCAGGGCGCAGGCTTCCGTATGCTGCTGGTGATAATAGCGGGTGATGGCCTGCAACAGATGCTGCTGTTTTTCGCTGCCGGACAGACCCGCCTGGCTTTGCACGATATCTCGCGGGCGTAAAAACGGGATTGGGCACAGCACCGCGCCCGGCGTGCCGTCGCGTTTTTTCAGGATCTGCGGCGCGTGCCCGGCGCTGGCCACCACGGTGGTATTGAGGAACGCCAGAATATCGCGGGATTCATTCAGCGTCGCCACCGAGTCATGATTTCCGGCGACAATCACCAGGTGACAACCGGTTTGCTGGAGGTTGACCACAAAACGGTTGTATAGCTCACGCGCATAGCTCGGCGGCGATCCGGTATCAAAAATGTCGCCCGCCACAATAATCGCGTCCACCTCGTGAGCCTGAGCCGTCTCCAGCAGCCAGTTCAGGAACGCTTCATGTTCCGCGGCGCGGCTTTTGCTGTAAAAATTTTGACCCAGGTGCCAGTCTGAGGTGTGAAGTATGCGCATAAAAGATCCGTGGCAATAATAAGAAAGCAGGATTATAAACGTTCGCGGAACGGAAAATAACCGCTGTAATAAAACAACAGTTCGCTATTTATAGTGGTAATGTTTTTCATAAATCTGTCATAAATCTGACGCATAATGACGCCGCATTACAGACTTGTAACTTAAATACGATAAGACAGGGCAAAGTATGGCGAGACGTATTCTGGTCGTAGAAGATGAAGCTCCGATCCGTGAAATGGTGTGCTTCGTGCTTGAACAAAATGGCTTCCAGCCGGTTGAAGCGGAAGATTATGACAGCGCGGTGAACCAGCTGAATGAACCCTGGCCCGATCTGATCCTGCTGGACTGGATGCTGCCTGGCGGTTCCGGATTGCAGTTTATCAAGCATATCAAACGCGAGGCGATGACCCGTGATATCCCGGTGGTGATGCTGACGGCGCGCGGCGAGGAAGAGGATCGCGTGCGCGGTCTGGAAACCGGCGCGGACGATTACATCACCAAACCGTTCTCCCCGAAAGAGCTGGTGGCGCGTATCAAAGCCGTGATGCGCCGTATTTCACCGATGGCGGTGGAAGAGGTGATTGAGATGCAGGGGCTGAGCCTGGATCCTACCTCACACCGGGTCATGACCGGTGAAAATCCCCTCGATATGGGACCGACCGAATTTAAACTCCTGCACTTCTTTATGACCCACCCGGAGCGCGTTTACAGCCGCGAACAGTTGCTGAATAACGTCTGGGGAACTAACGTCTATGTCGAAGACCGAACGGTTGACGTCCATATTCGCCGCCTGCGTAAAGCACTGGAACTGAGCGGCCACGATCGCATGGTACAGACGGTCCGCGGCACGGGTTATCGCTTCTCGACCCGTTTCTGAACAATGACAGGAGTGTGACGCGTGCTGGAACGTCTGTCATGGAAAAGGCTCGTCTTTGAACTGATCTTATGCTGTATTCCGGCCCTCATTCTGGGGGCTATCTTTGGCTATCTGCCGTGGTTTTTACTGGTGGCCGTGACGGGATTGCTCGTCTGGCATTTCTGGAATTTACTGCGTCTTTCCTGGTGGCTGTGGGTCGACAGAAGTATGACACCTCCGCCGGGAAGCGGGAGCTGGGAACCGCTACTCTACGGCCTGCACCAGATGCAGATGCGTAATAAAAAGCGCCGTCGTGAGCTGGGAAGCCTGATCAAACGCTTTCGTAGCGGTGCGGAGTCGCTGCCGGACGCGGTGATCCTGACGACGGAAGAAGGGACCATCTTCTGGTGCAATGGCCTCGCACAGCAGCTGTTGGGCCTGCGCTGGCCGGATGATAACGGTCAGAACATCCTCAACCTTCTGCGCTATCCCGAGTTCACGCTGTATCTGAAAAAGCGGGATTTTTCGCGCCCGCACAATCTGAAGCTCAATAACGGTCGCCATCTGGAGATCCGCGTGATGCCCTACAGCGATCGGCAGTGGCTGATGGTGGCGAGGGACGTTACCCAGATGCACCAGCTTGAGGGCGCGAGACGTAACTTCTTTGCCAACGTCAGCCACGAGCTGCGTACGCCGTTGACGGTGCTTCAGGGCTACCTGGAGATGATGCAGGAGCAAACGCTTGAGGGGGCGCCGCGTGAGAAAGCGCTGCATACCATGAGGGAGCAGACGTTCCGCATGGAAGGGCTGGTCAAACAGCTGCTGACGCTTTCAAAAATTGAGGCTGCCCCGTCGCTGGCGCTAAATGACATCATTGATGTGCCGATGATGTTGCGGGTGGTGGAGCGCGAAGCCCAAACGCTGAGTCATAATCAGCACACCCTGAGTTTTGACGTTGATAACACGCTGAAAGTGCTCGGCAGTGAAGATGAGCTGCGAAGCGCTATCTCAAACCTGGTCTATAACGCCGTGAATCATACCCCGAAAGGGACGCATATCGCGGTACGCTGGCAGCATACTCCGGCAGGGGCTGAGTTTAGCGTCGAGGACAACGGGCCGGGGATTGGGCCTGAACACCTCCCGCGTCTCACCGAACGGTTCTACCGGGTGGATAAGGCGCGCTCGCGGCAGACCGGCGGAAGCGGACTGGGGCTGGCAATTGTGAAGCATGCCGTCAGCCACCACGAAAGCCGGCTCAATATCGAAAGCACCCTCGGTAAGGGCACGCGCTTTAGCTTCGTGATTCCGGAACGATTAATTGCCAAAAAAAGCGCCTGACAGCGTGTGTGTCAGGCTACCTTTCCACGGGCCAGCGATTGCTGGCCCGTTTGCTTTGCAGTCAAGCGAAACGCGGATGAATATTATACGGCTGGTGCTTTTTTGTTCGCATGATTAGCCATGAGTTTTTCTTATACATGGCATATTATGTTGGTCTGGATTTTCATGCTGGCATATTGTTCTGGTTTTACGATCCCTTCTTGCCTTTAAACGTTATAAGCGTTTAAATTGCCCCCCATATACTGTCAGACCGACTGTATTTGCGTGGTAAATCGAAAAACTATTCTTCGCCACGCCAGGACGGGAGCATATCCCGCTGAAATTGAGCAAATTTTCCGCTGTATCGTCCCATCAGGGATGGCGAAAATCTCAACGTATTCAACACCACATCCACAGGCAGTAAGGTTTTATGACCCATCACTTGAAATCGCGTGACATTATCGCGCTGGGCTTTATGACATTTGCGCTGTTCGTTGGCGCAGGTAATATCATTTTTCCTCCAATGGTTGGCTTACAGGCGGGTGAACACGTCTGGACGGCTGCGTTTGGCTTCCTGCTTACTGCCGTGGGCCTGCCGGTACTGACCGTTATCGCGCTGGCGAAAGTCGGTGGCGGTGTGGACAGCCTCAGCACCCCGATTGGCAAAGTGGCTGGCGTTCTGCTGGCAACCGTCTGCTATCTGGCCGTTGGCCCGCTGTTCGCGACGCCGCGCACGGCGACCGTCTCCTTTGAAGTGGGTATCGCCCCGCTGACCGGTGACGGCGCGATGCCACTGTTTATTTACAGCCTCATTTACTTCGCCATCGTGATTCTGGTTTCTCTCTATCCGGGCAAACTGCTGGATACCGTGGGTAACTTCCTGGCACCACTGAAAATTGTGGCGCTGATTGTGCTGGCGGTTGCGGCCATTGTCTGGCCTGCGGGCCCCATCAGCTCCGCGATGGACGCCTACCAGAACGCGGCGTTCTCAAACGGTTTCGTGAACGGCTATCTGACGATGGATACGCTTGGCGCGATGGTGTTTGGTATCGTTATCGTTAACGCCGCGCGTTCCCGTGGGGTGACCGAAGCGCGCCTGCTGACTCGCTACACCATCTGGGCTGGCCTGATGGCCGGTGTCGGCCTGACGCTGCTGTATCTGGCGCTGTTCCGTCTGGGTTCAGATAGCGCAACGCTGGTCGATCAGAGCGCAAACGGCGCGGCGATCCTGCATGCTTACGTGCAGCACACCTTTGGTGGTGCAGGCAGCATGCTGCTGGCGGCGCTGATTTTCCTGGCCTGTCTGGTGACGGCGGTGGGTCTGACCTGCGCCTGCGCGGAGTTCTTCGCTCAGTATCTGCCGCTCTCTTACCGCACGCTGGTGTTTATCCTCGGCATCTTCTCCATGGCGGTTTCAAACCTCGGTCTGAGCCACCTGATCCAGGTGTCAATTCCGGTGCTGACGGCTATCTATCCGCCATGTATCGTGCTGGTGGTGCTGAGCTTCACCCGCCCGTGGTGGCATAACTCGACGCGAATTATTGCGCCGGCCATGTTTATCAGCCTGATTTTTGGTATCCTTGACGGGATCAAAGCATCAGCATTTGCAGAAATCCTGCCAGCCTGGACACAGCGTCTGCCGCTGTCCGAGCAGGGCCTGGCCTGGCTGATGCCTTCCGTTGTAGCGCTGGTTCTTGCGATTATCTGGGACCGTGCGGCCGGGCGTCAGGTGACATCCAACGCCCATTAATCAACGGCAACAAATTGTTTAACCACGGGGCTTAAGGCCCCGTGGTTTTTTGTTTTTTTCGTGTTGAATGGCAAGATTTTAATGGAAAGCACTAACAAACTTAAACGTGGATTGAGCACCCGCCACATCCGCTTTATGGCGCTGGGCTCGGCTATCGGCACCGGTCTTTTTTATGGCTCGGCAGATGCCATCAAAATGGCCGGTCCAAGCGTTCTGCTGGCCTACATCATCGGCGGTGCCGCGGCCTATATCATCATGCGTGCGCTGGGGGAGATGTCGGTTCACAACCCGTCTGCCAGCTCGTTTTCACGCTATGCACAAGAGAACTTAGGCCCGCTGGCCGGGTTTATCACTGGCTGGACTTATTGCTTTGAAATCCTGATTGTCGCCATTGCCGATGTGACGGCGTTTGGCATCTATATGGGGGTCTGGTTCCCTGCCGTGCCGCACTGGATCTGGGTGCTGAGCGTGGTGCTGATTATCTGCGCCGTTAACCTGATGAGCGTGAAGGTGTTTGGCGAGCTGGAGTTCTGGTTCTCCTTCTTCAAGGTCGCGACCATTATCATCATGATCCTCGCCGGTTTCGGTATCATCATCTGGGGTATCGGCAACGGTGGGCAGCCAACCGGCATCCATAACCTGTGGAGCAACGGCGGCTTCTTTAGCAACGGCTGGCTCGGGATGGTCATGTCGCTCCAGATGGTCATGTTCGCCTATGGCGGAATCGAGATTATCGGCATCACCGCCGGGGAAGCGAAAGATCCGGAGAAGTCTATTCCGCGCGCCATCAACTCGGTGCCGATGCGTATCCTGGTGTTCTACGTGGGCACGCTGTTTGTGATTATGTCCATCTACCCGTGGAACCAGGTGGGCACCAACGGCAGCCCGTTTGTCCTGACTTTCCAGCATATGGGCATTGCGTTTGCCGCCAGCATTCTCAACTTTGTGGTGCTGACCGCCTCGCTGTCGGCCATCAACAGTGACGTGTTCGGCGTGGGCCGTATGCTGCACGGCATGGCGGAGCAGGGCAGTGCGCCGAAGGTGTTTGCCAAAACGTCGCGTCGCGGCACCCCGTGGGTAACGGTGCTGGTCATGACCGTGGCGCTGCTGTTCTCGGTCTACCTGAACTACATCATGCCGGAGAACGTCTTCCTGGTGATTGCGTCACTGGCGACCTTCGCCACCGTGTGGGTATGGATCATGATCCTGCTGTCACAGATTGCCTTCCGCCGCCGTCTGTCGCCAGAAGAGGCCAAAGCGCTGAAGTTTAAAGTGCCGGGCGGCGTGCCAACGACCTTTGTCGGTCTCATCTTCCTGGTCTTCATCATTGGCCTGATTGGTTATCACCCGGATACCCGTATCTCCCTGTACGTGGGCTTCGCGTGGATCGTCCTGCTGCTGGTGGGCTGGATGTTTAAATGTCGCCGCGATCGTCAGCTGGCGGAAGCACAGTAAGGTAAAAATGCCGGGTGGCGCTGCGCTTACCCGGCCTACATTCCCTTTTGCCCTGGAAAAAATCTCCTCCTCCGTTCTCCTCCCCCAATAATCCCGAACACGATGAGCTATCTTTAATCACCCTGTGGCAAGGTGACGTCAATTTCATCAAAGGGGATTCGTGATGTTAAACGCCTGGCACCTTCCGGTTGCCCCATTTGTTAAGCAAAACAAAGACAACCTTGTGATTACGCTCTGGCTGGCAGGGGACAATCAGCCTGAACGTGTGACCCTGCGCGCCGAAGTGGATAACGAAGAAACGTCGCTGAAAATGCACAAAGTGCGCAGCCAGCCGCAGCCGGGCGTCACGGCGTGGCGGGCAAATATCGATTTGCGCAGCGGGCAACCGCGTCGCCGCTACGGCTTCAAGCTGCTGTGGAACAACCGCCAGCTGTGGTTTACCCCGCAGGGTTTCAGCCGTTTCCCTCCGGCCAGGCTGGAGCAGTTTGCCGTGGATCACCCGGATAACGGCCCGCAGTGGGTTAACGATCAGGTCTTTTACCAGATTTTCCCGGACCGCTTTGCGCGCAGTGAAAAGCGCACCGTCGATCAGGACAAGGTTTATTACCATCATGCGGTCGGTCACGACATCATTCTGAAAAAATGGGACGAGCCGCTGACCGCCCAGGCGGGGGGATCGACCTTTTACGGCGGCGATCTCGACGGTATCAGCGAAAAACTGCCGTACCTGAAAAAGCTCGGCGTGACGGCGCTGTACCTGAACCCGGTGTTTAAAGCGCCAAGCGTGCACAAATACGATACGCAGGACTACCGCCACGTTGACGAGCAGTTTGGCGGTGACGAAGCGCTGCTGCGGCTGCGGCACAACACGCAAAAAGAGGGTATGCGCCTGATCCTTGATGGCGTGTTCAATCACAGCGGTGATTCTCATGCGTGGTTTGACCGTCACAATCAGTCGATGGGCGGCGCATGCCATAATCCGGACTCACCGCAGCGTGACTGGTACAGTTTTGACGAGAATGGCCGCGCCCTGGACTGGCTGGGCTACCCGAGCCTGCCGAAGCTCGATTTCCAGTCGCCATCGCTGGTGAATGAGATCTACGGCGGCGACGACAGCATCGTGCGCCACTGGCTGAAAGCGCCGTGGAACATGGACGGCTGGCGGCTGGACGTGGTGCATATGCTGGGTGAAGCAGGCGGGGCGCGGAATAACCTTCAGCATGTCGCCGCCATTACCCGGTCGGCAAAAGCGGCCCGGTCGGAAGCATTCGTCTTCGGGGAGCACTTTGGCGACGCGCGTCAGTGGTTGCAGGCTGATGCAGAAGACGCGGCGATGAACTATCGCGGCTTCACCTTCCCGCTGTGGGGTTTCCTCGCTAACACCGATATCTCTTACGATCCGCAGCATATTGACGCCGAAACCTGCATGGCGTGGATGGAAAACTATCGCGCTGGTCTGTCGCATCAGCAGCAGCTGCGGATGTTTAACCAGCTCGACAGCCACGATACCGCACGCTTTAAATCGTTGCTGGGTAAGGATGTGGCGCGTCTGCCGCTGGCGGTGACCTGGCTCTTTACCTGGCCGGGCGTACCCTGCATCTACTATGGCGATGAAGTCGGGCTGGACGGCAACAACGATCCGTTCTGCCGTAAAACCTTCCCGTGGGAGCCTGAAAAGCAGGATCAGGATCTGTTCAGCCTCTACCAGCGCATGGCGACGCTGCGCAAGCAGAGCCAGGCCCTGCGATACGGGGGCTGTCAGGTGATGTACGCCCACGATAACGTGGTGGTGTTTGTCCGCGTCTATAACCAGCAGCGCGTGCTGGTGGCGATCAACCGGGGCGAGGCGTGTGAAGTCGTGCTGGAAGATTCACCGCTGCTGGCTGGTAAAATGTGGAAGAGCAAAGAGGGTAAAGCGACGTTCCAGGGGAGCGTGCTCACGCTGCCAGCGATCTCCGCTGCGGTCTGGTTCGGCAGCTAAGCGCAGGCAGAATGGTTTTCACCTTTTAAGATGGCGCAAATGCAACGATTTGTGTCAATCTTAACGGATCGTTTACGGTGAAGGTGGAAACATGGACGAGCTTTACATCCTTGGCTGTTTGTTCCTGGTTTTTGCGCTGGTCGTGGCACCCGTGCTCGCGGTGATAGGCTTTAACCGAAGCACGGCGGCGCGGCAGGAGATCGCCCGGCTTCGCCAGCGCATTGAGGCGCTCGAGCAGCGTAGTGTGGCTGAGAAAGCACCGGAGCAGGTGCAGACCGCCGCGCCGGTGAAGACGCCAGCGCCGGTGTCAGAGGCCGTTAACGCACCTGTCGATCCCTGGCGTCCCGAACCGCCCGTCACTGAAGCAGAGCCTGTGCCTGTACCGGCGGCAAAACGTCCTTCCGCCTTTGGCGGCATCCTGTCCTCGCTGACGCGCTGGTTTATGCAGGGCAATCCGCTGGCAAAACTGGGGATTGTACTGCTCTTCCTCGGCCTCTCTTTCCTGCTGCGCTATACCGTTGAACATTCACTGTTTCCGCTTGAGCTGCGTCTTGCCGCCACGGCGCTGTTTGCCATGGTTCTGCTGGCCGTTGGATGGCGGCTGCGGCACAGGCAGCGGATCTACGCGCTGATCCTCCAGGGCGGAGCGACCGGCGTGCTTTATCTGACCGTCTTTGGCGCATTCCGGCTGTGGCAGATGCTGCCGATGACGCTGGCGTTTGCGCTGCTGGTGGTGATTTGCGCGGCGAGCGTCGGGCTGGCCGTGTTGCAAAAGGCGCTGAGCCTTGCCATGCTGGCGAGCCTCGGCGGATATCTTGCGCCGCTGCTCCTGTCTACCGGGGGCGGTAGCTTTGTGGCGCTATTCTCCTTCTATCTCCTGCTGTCCATCGGCATTCTCGTCATCAGCATCTGGCAGCACTGGCGCGAGCTCAACCTGCTCGGGCTGCTCTTCACGTTTGGCGTTGGCGGGGTGTGGGGACTGAGCGACTACCAGCCGGAAGACTATGTTATTTGTCAGCTGTTCCTGATTGCCAATACGCTTATTTTTGGCGTGTTTAGCGTGGCGCTGTCGCTGCGGGCGCAGGAAAAAGGCAAACAGATTATTGACGGCGTACTGCTGTTTGCTCCGCCGCTGATTGGTTTTGGGATGCAGTATGGCATGACGTCTCACTGGACGTACGGCCCGGCGCTAAGCGCGCTGGGCTATGGTGCGTTTTACCTCTCGCTGGCGTTTCTCGCGCTGCGGCGTTACCCCTCCATCGGACGACCGCTGGTTATGGCGGCGCTGGCGATCGGCGGCGGGTTTGCCACGCTTGCCATTCCGCTGGCGCTTTCAGCGCGCTGGACGGCGATGGCCTGGGCGCTGGAAGGGCTGGGTATTCTTTGGTTGGGCGTGCAACAGCAGCAGCGGCGCATGAGCTATAGCGGGACGGCGTTGCTGGTGCTGGCGCTCGGCAGCGCGATATGGGCGCAAATGGACGGCGTCACTTCGCTGAGCCTCCTGCTTATTTTCGCAGTGCTCAGTCTTTGCTGGCTGGCTGCGGCCTGGCTGTGGCAGAAAATCGCGCTGCCGGGCAGCTGGGCATTGCTGGCCGGTGGGTTGCTGTTCTGGTTAGTGGCGTTGCTGGGCGCGTCGCAGTTGTTCCTGAAGCAGGAGTTATCGCTTCTGGCAGGCGTGCTGGCGCTGACGGCGGCGTCGACCTGGGGATGGCGGCAGGCTGCCGCTCGTCTGGCATGGTGGGAGCTGGATGCCAGCAAATGGCTGCTGTGGCCGGTGATGCTGCTGATGGTGCTGTATCAGGTCTCGCACCAGCAGATTCTGGCGGCCGGCTGGGCAAATCTGGCCTGGGCTATCGCGCTGCCTGCCGCCCTGATGCTGCTGCGGCGCGACGAAGATAAACTTCTGCCGCGCATCTCAATGGGGCTGCATCTGTCGCTGTTGTGGATGATTTTACTCGCCCTTGCCGCCGAGCTTTACTGGTTTGCCCGCTCCCTGCCATGGGGCATGGCGGCCTGGGGAAGCGGCATTGCGATGGCTGTCGGCGGTGGGGTGATTATGGCGCTCTCCGCGGCCGTACGGCGTCGCGGGTGGCCTTTCCGGGTATGGCCTGCGCTCTACGCCTGCCTTGCCGCGATCCCTGTGGTTGTGGCGCTGGTGGTATTGCTGGTCGTGACCAATTTCCAGGACGGTGTGGTCTATCGACAGACCTGGCTGCCGCTGGTGAACCCGCTTGAGGAAGGGGCGGCGTTCGCGCTGCTGGGGCTGGTAGTATTTTATCGGGCAGTGGATCGCTACTATCCGGCATCGCTTGCGCAGTCCCGACCGTGGCCCGCCGTTGTGCTGATGGCGCTTGGCTTCTGGTGGCTCAACGGCGCGTTGCTGCGTGCGCTGGCGTGGTACGGCGAGGTGGCCTGGAACATGGAATCACTGTGGCATTCGCGGCTTATTCAGACCACCTTTGCCCTGTTCTGGATGTTCTGCGCGCTGGTGGTGATGATCCGCGCCACCCGTCAGGCCTCCCGTCAGCAGTGGCTTGGCGGTGCGGCGCTGCTGGGAGTGGTCATGCTCAAACTGATGCTGGTGGACAGCGCGGGCGGTGGCGGCCTGGCGCGCGCCGTCGCGTTTATTGGCGTGGCGATCCTGGTCCTGATTGTGGGCTATTTCTCGCCGCTACCGCCTAAAGCAGGAGAAGAAAAATGAAATGGATGAATGCGGTTGTTTGTGCAGCACTGCTGGCCATGGCCGGTCCGGCATTCAGCGAGGGCGCGCCAGCGGAATCCCCGCGGGATTATGCCTACGGCCTGTCCCTTGATACCTCTGCCTCTTCGCCGTGGTATCGGGTCATGCTGCCGCTGGCGATTTATCAGCAGAGCACATCGCCCGATCTGCGCGACGTGCGCGTGTTTAATCAGTCGGGCGAGCCTGTACCGTTCAGCCTGGTTACTACGACGCGTCCGCAGCCGGCACCGACCACCACGGCGCTGCGCCTTTTTGCGCTTAACGCCTCGCCGGGCGGGGAAGAGGACAGCGGCGATAAAATTATGCTACGGGCCAGAAACGGCGTGGAAATTGTGCTGGAAGGGCAACACGCTGCGGCTGCCGGACAGCACTATCTGCTGACCCTGCCGGAAAACGCGACGGAGGTTCCGCTCTCTCAGCTCCAGCTTTTCTGGGACACGCCGCAGGGCTCGTGGCAGGGGACGGCATCGGTCTATTACAGCGAGGATCTGAAAAACTGGTATACCTTGCGCGAAGAGATGCCCCTGCTGGACGTGATGAGTGGACGGGAGCGCCTGAAGCTCGACCGCATCGATACCGATCTGGTGTTATCACCTGAGGCGAATCGCTATCTGCTGCTGGTGCTGAACACGGGACGTTCTGCCCTGACGTTAACCGGCGTCAACGCGATTAACGCGCCTGCGCCGCCGGAATCAGAGCACATTAGCCTGGCGGGAGAGGGGGAGCGGTTATCCGAAAGCGAAGCCGTGTGGCGCTGGAAACATCCGCAGCCTCTGAGTGCGATCGCCTTCATGCTGAATGGCGACGGCGTTCTCCCGGCAGAAATAGCCTGGCGGGGGGCGGACAAGGATCGATGGCATACGCTGAAAAAAGAGGTGATCTACCAGCTCGGCGGCAAAACGGCTGAACCTGTTCCGCTCCCGGGCGGGCTGGTCGAGGCGGTAAAAATTAAGACCCTCAATGCGCGACTGCCCGAGAACCTGCCTGGCGTGATAGGGCAGCGCGTGCGCTACGATCTGGTGTTTAACGCGCAGGGGAAGGGGCCGTACCTGCTCGCGTGGGGGAACGGGGCTGCGAAACCGGCGAGCGTGGAGACGGATATGCTGATCCCGACCGAACTGCGTAAAACCTACGATCTGGCAGCCCTGCCGATGGCGGATACGCTGGAACCTGTCCCGCTGGGTGGCGAGGCGCGTTTAACCGCGACGTCTGCGGCTGAGCAGGAAAGCAGAATGAAAACGCTGATGGTCTGGGGCGTACTGATTGCGGGGGTGATGGTGCTTGCGGGTATGGCATGGCGCATCTGGCGCGAGGTAAAAAAAGACGGCGCAGCATAAGCCATAAAAAAACCCGCGTATTCGCGGGTTTTTTCGTAAACCGTGCCGATTACAGGCTGGATACGTTCTCAGACAGGTATTTAGCTACGCCGTCTGGGGAAGCCGCCATACCTTCTTTACCTTTTTCCCACTGAGCCGGGCACACTTCACCGTGCTCTTCGTGGAACTGGAGCGCGTCAACCATGCGCAGCATTTCGTCGATGTTACGACCCAGCGGCAGATCGTTCACAACCTGGTGACGAACGATGCCGTTTGCATCGATCAGGAAAGAACCACGCAGTGCAACGCCAGCGTCCGGATGTTCGATACCGTAAGCCTGCTGGATTTCGCGTTTGATGTCCGCAACCATCGCGTATTTCACCGCACCGATGCCGCCGTTTTCGACAGGGGTATTACGCCATGCGTTGTGTACAAATTCAGAGTCGAAGGAGACGCCAACCACTTCCACGCCACGCTTCTGGAATTCTTCGTAACGTTTGTCGAACGCGATCAGCTCAGACGGGCAAACGAAAGTGAAGTCCATTGGCCAGAAGAACAGAACGGTCGCTTTACCGTTGGTATGCTGTTTGAAGTTGAAGTTTTCAACGATTTCACCATTGCCCAGAACGGCGGCAGCTGTAAAATCCGGAGCCGGACGAGTTACCAGAACCATATGATTCTCCTGTAGATACTAAGGTTATTTGGAACGCAACGCGGGCCAGTATAGAGGCAGTACGGGAATAAGACAAAGAGGTGGTAACAATCGTTCCACCAGCTTTTACCTATCAATCATACCGGCATCACAGTTCTTTATTTTTCGCCTGCGTCATCATACGCGGGTAGAACTGCCAGAAGCGGGTTTCCAGCGCATCGTAATGTTCATCCAGGTCATGCCATGAGTCGCGCAGCGCGTCCAGACGCGGTCGACGGCTCGCCATGCCGTTCAGGACGTTCTGAATGAAATCCATCTCGCGGTATCGCTCCAGCCAGCGTTCAGACCAGAGATAGTTATTCAGATTCACAAAGCGCGGCGGGGAGTCCGGCAAAATGATCGACACCTGCGCGTGGGCGTAGCGCACAAACTCAGGCAGCGACATATCAGGCGACAGCTGCGGCCAGTGGCGCGACAGGAAATGATCCCACATGACGTCGAGCGTGATCGGCGCCACCCGTCGCGTTTCGGGGCGGAACCAGGTTTTGGCTTCCGTCACTTCCGGCAGGTTATCGGTCAGCACGTCGATGCGGCGGTGCATAAAAATCCCGTCGACAACCTCAGGGGAATACTCTTCCGCCGGGTTGCCGCGTACAAAATCGGCCAGCAAATTGCCGGAGAGGGAGCTGTCCGCGAGGTGAGCGAGATGCAGGTGAGCGAGAAAATTCATGCGTTTTCGTTGTCCGGTGGCGGCTAGTTGTTGCAGCAAAAGGGTGTGAGCACTAGACTATGCCGCCTGTTTTTAAGTCACGAGTATACGTCATGCGCGTCGCCGATTTCTCCTTTGAACTACCTGAATCCCTGATTGCTCACTACCCCATGCCTGAGCGTAGCAGCTGTCGCTTGCTGTCACTGGACGGGCCAACGGGCGCGCTGACGCACGGTACTTTCACCGATCTGCTCGACAAGCTCAACCCTGGCGATCTGCTGGTCTTTAACAATACCCGCGTGATCCCGGCGCGTCTGTTTGGCCGTAAAGCCAGCGGCGGCAAGATTGAGGTGCTGGTCGAACGTATGCTCGATGATAAACGTATTCTGGCACATATTCGCGCCTCCAAAGCGCCTAAGCCGGGCGCGGAGCTGCTGCTGGGGGATGACGAGAGCATCAAAGCGACCATGACCGCGCGTCACGACGCGCTGTTCGAGGTGGAGTTCAACGACGAACGCACGGTGCTTGATATCCTCAACGCCATCGGCCACATGCCGCTGCCGCCGTACATTGAACGCCCGGACGAAGAGGCCGACCGCGAGCTGTATCAGACCGTCTACAGCCAGAAGCCGGGTGCGGTGGCGGCGCCAACGGCGGGCCTGCACTTTGATGAACCGCTGCTGGAAAAGCTGCGCGCCAAGGGCGTTGAGATGGCCTTCGTGACGCTGCACGTCGGCGCGGGGACGTTCCAGCCGGTACGCGTGGACAGCATCGAAGATCACATCATGCACTCTGAGTACGCCGAAGTGCCGCAGGAGGTTGTGGATGCGGTGCTGGCGGCGAAAGCGCGCGGAAGCCGCGTCGTGGCCGTCGGTACAACGTCGGTACGTTCCCTTGAGAGCGCCGCGCAGGCCGCGAAAAGCGAGCTGATTGAACCGTTCTTTGGCGATACGCAGATTTTTATCTACCCGGGCTATCAGTACAAAGTCATTGATGCGCTGGTGACCAACTTCCATCTGCCTGAATCGACGCTGATTATGCTGGTTTCCGCGTTTGCGGGGTATCAGCATACGATGAACGCCTACAAGTCTGCGGTAGAACAAAAATATCGCTTTTTTAGCTACGGTGACGCGATGTTTATCACGTACAATCCGCAGGCTTTGAATGAGCGTGTCGGGGAATAAGTCCGCGGCACTGTGTTACAACGTTGGACTGTTTTTCTGACGTCGGAGAACACATGAAATTTGAACTCGATACCACCGATGGTCGCGCGCGTCGCGGTCGTCTGGTGTTTGATCGCGGCGTGGTAGAAACCCCCGCGTTTATGCCTGTGGGCACGTACGGCACCGTAAAAGGAATGACGCCGGAAGAAGTTGAAGCCACTGGCGCACAGATTATCCTCGGCAACACCTTCCACCTGTGGCTGCGTCCAGGCCAGGAGATCATGAAGCTCCACGGCGATCTGCACGACTTCATGCAGTGGAAAGGCCCCATCCTCACCGACTCCGGCGGTTTCCAGGTCTTCAGCCTGGGCGATATCCGTAAGATCACTGAGCAGGGCGTACACTTCCGTAACCCGATCAACGGCGATCCAATCTTCCTCGATCCAGAAAAATCCATGGAGATTCAGTACGATCTCGGCTCCGATATCGTAATGATCTTCGACGAATGTACGCCATACCCGGCGGACTGGGACTACGCCAAGCGTTCTATGGAGATGTCCCTGCGTTGGGCGAAGCGTAGCCGCGACCGTTTTGACTCCCTGCAAAACAAAAATGCGCTGTTCGGCATTATCCAGGGCAGCGTTTACGAAGATTTACGCGATATCTCGGTTAAAGGTCTGGTAGAGATAGGCTTTGATGGCTACGCTGTCGGCGGTTTGGCTGTGGGTGAGCCGAAGGAAGATATGCACCGCATTCTGGAGCATGTCTGCCCGCAAATCCCGGCGGATAAACCACGATACCTGATGGGTGTGGGTAAACCAGAAGATCTGGTGGAAGGCGTACGTCGCGGCATTGATATGTTCGACTGCGTTATGCCAACCCGAAACGCGCGTAACGGTCATCTGTTCGTTACCGATGGCGTGGTGAAAATCCGTAACGCGAAGCATAAGAGTGACACCAGCCCGCTCGATTCCGAGTGCGATTGCTATACCTGTCGCAATTATTCTCGCGCGTACCTGCATCATCTCGATCGTTGCAACGAGATTTTGGGGGCGCGTCTCAATACCATTCATAATCTTCGTTATTATCAGCGCTTAATGGCTGGTTTACGTAAGGCTATCGAAGAGGGTAAATTAGAGAGCTTCGTGACCGATTTCTACCAACGTCAGGGGCGGGATGTTCCACCGTTGAACGTTGATTAATTTTAATAATGAGGGAATTTGAATGAGCTTTTTTATTTCTGATGCGGTAGCAGCAACGGGTGCACCAGCGCAGGGCAGCCCGATGTCTCTGATTCTGATGCTGGTTGTGTTCGGTCTGATCTTCTACTTCATGATCCTGCGTCCACAGCAGAAGCGTACTAAAGAGCACAAAAACCTGATGAACTCCATCGCGAAGGGCGATGAAGTCCTGACCAATGGTGGCCTGGTGGGTCGCGTAACCAAAGTAGCGGAAAACGGCTACATTGCTATCGCCCTCAACGACACCACTGAAGTGGTTATCAAACGTGACTTCGTAGCTGCCGTTCTGCCGAAAGGCACCATGAAGGCGCTGTAATCCCAACTTTTCCCAAAGGGAACTGCCGTGTTAAACCGTTATCCTTTGTGG
>Ga0157363_1001377_pt1 | contig 20144 bp, 19 predicted proteins | sample AttsexASBM1_FD_111477 | JGI IMG/M metagenome (GOLD analysis project Ga0157363, IMG submission 111477) | Fungus gardens microbial communities from leaf cutter ant in Ribeirão Preto, State of São Paulo, Brazil - Atta sexdens ASBM1 | ecosystem: Host-associated > Fungi > Mycelium > Unclassified ... | reverse complement strand
GCTTATTCAGGCCGTACCGGCCCGGCAGGCGAATCGGATCAGCGAATCAGCGAACAATCGCTCAGATTAAAACTGATTCCGTGATATTGGAACTAAAGAAGTGGGGATACAAGGATGGAGACTCGAGGGAGAATGCGGCTGCCGAAGCTCGTGTTGAAGCTGCTAGCCCTTTAGGCCGCATTGTTCCTGTTTCATTCCTTGCCCACCGTCGCTTCAGGATAGAGGTTCTGGAGCCTCTGCTCTCATATGCCAAATCCAACGACTCAATACGCCCCAGAAGCAAATTGAAATCACCGATTGCCTGTCTCCCCTATCGGCAGAAAGGACGCTTAGCATGGGCGGCTCAGAACTTTTGCGATTCCAGCTCAATTTCTGAATCGCGACCGGTCCTGGTCGCGCTTGACTCTGCTTTGTCTACAGCTGGTGTCGGGCAGGGAACTCACCTCCGAAAGCGGTTGCACCACCTACTTTCAGCAGCAGAAGTGTAATTCGCGTTGTGCATAATAAAGCTGCATCTCTTCAGGGTCCTTATACCACATTGCGGACATCCTTAGTGCCAAGGTCTCTTGGATGCATCCGATCTCGACTATCCGTGTAAACAAATGTTCATTCCGATAGCATGGTCCATACCTGGCTAGTCGCCATTTTTACACTCCCTTTGGTGTGCTTTACGGGTGAAATGGGTGGGTATATGTCCATGAGTGACTGTAAGGCTCGTGTTTGATTGACCTCTGAACTGTAGCCTCCCGAAAAACACGTTTAAAGGTTTATGTGAATGTACCGCAGATATTTCTTCACCTCCACGCAGAGATGACGTAGTCTTATTGGATGCCCAATTAATAAAATTAGCTGGTGTTTCAGGCAGGTCATTTATTCCGCCGATGGTCTGAAAGTTGGAGCCAATCATCATTTGCATGTCGTGTAGTGATAATGAATCCAAGACTTACTTGAAGGTAGACGACTTTCCACTATGAGTTCGCGGCAAGCATTCGCACAATTCTTCACCCAGGATCTTACAACAGTCTTTACTTTCGGTTTCGGTGCGTCATATTTTCTCCTTTGTCTCCTTTGAGCCCTTGTGAATGTGAACACTCTCAGATGCTACTCAGCTGGAGTTGAACGACAGTCTCGTCTTGTCCACATCTACTAGTGATCACCTTGACATATCAGATGATATCTATGGAAAACGAACCTAATCCCTATCTCAACTACGTCACCATCTTATCTACTTCATGGTTTTAAGTCAGGGTCGAATCTGTACTTCGGAGGAGAGTCAGAAAGTCGAAGGTTCCAATGATATTAGAGGCAGTCGTTATTATTCTTAGTAGCAAGTTGCTCAGCCACTGCCACCATACTACTAGGGACTTTATCTGTCGCTCGTATACTTTCATAACACCTTCTACAACGAATTGGACTCCTTCAGCTCAGCTGGGCACTGTAACAATTTCCTTACAACTAATGTGGCATGTATAGATATAAAATATCTCACTTTTGCGGCAGGCCTCTAATTTCGAGCTGGTTAATCTAATGAACTCCGAGGCTAAGGTTTAAGTACAACTCATCGTTCAAGGTACATTCAGAACCCTTGACAGCATCCCAAAGAGATCATGGGGTCGGTTGTTCTGTCGGACCAGCCACCTTTCCGGGACTGCCGTTGCCACCTCCACCGGAGTTCATGCTTAAGAATGTGTCCATGTCTGGAATAGAGAAGTCCGAGGTGGAGTTAAAGGCGTCCAAATCTCCGAAGTCACTTGCGTTCACCATATCGAATGGCTGATCGGATCCTGGAAGGCCCGAGTTTGCCCCCAAAGGGTTGGAGGAATTGAGATGCTGAGGGAACCCTGCAGTTAATAAACTGGATGGAGGTGCTTCTCCTGCAGTAGAATAGTCAGACGTCCGAATATTTGGTGTTGATGCTATTGTCAGCGAGCTATTCGAAAGCGAAGCAAAAAGATCTTGTGTGGTAATGTCGATGAGTTCATTATCCTTTGTTTGCTTCGTATGTGAGGTGGTCGCGGCACCAGTCATTCCAAACATATTACTAGCTTCGGTGGCACCCCTCGAGGACTCTGAGTCAGCTACGAACAGATCACTCATGGATATATCCATGTCTGGCATGTCAAGGTCGAGTTCGATAGGCTTGTCAGATGAGTTACCAACGGTCGGATCGATGTTTGGCTTCATCTGGTGATGGTCACCATCTTCTGGTAGGATTGTCAAATCTATCACAGACGAATCGACAGGATTTGAAAATGCGGACATGAATTGGGCTTGGAATTCATTTGTCCCCATCGGTCTAGCAGACTTCGGCGCCAGAGTTACCGGTGAAGCCAGACCACTAGGGTACGTTCCTGAATCCTCTTCGGCAGCCATATGCCTGGAAGATGAGCTAAGGTCGAGTTTAGGAGGAAGTGATGGGCGTTGCAGGGAAGAGATTGAGATGGCGGAGGGCCGACGGATACTCGTCAAGCCCACACCCAATTGTGTTGGAGAGTTTCTTGGGTTCATTGGAATAAATTCGGCAGAGCCGGGAGGTGCAGGCTCAGTAAATTGAAACTCGTCAACGGAACGTGTTTCTTGGGGGTCTTGCAATTTCTTCTGAGCCTCTTGCTCAAGGTGAATAGCCTCCTGTTTCTTCTCTTCTCTCTTTAAATCACGCTGGAGGACTGCGATTGCACGTAGCTGAGATTCTCAATATACTGAATATAAAATTAGGATCTTAAAGCACACACCAAGTGACTCTCTATTGCGTCGCATAGCTGGTCATACTTCTCGAGCTCTCGTCCTAGAGCAGAGCTGAGGGCTTGTGGTGGGTTATTGGCATATTTTGAGATTCCACTGGAGTACGATAAGTTCAAATTGACAGAGTTAGAGGAGAGAAAGCTAACAGACGGCGTGTGTCTGCGTAGAATGCATAAACCTGTCCGGTCTTCAGCATCGCGTTCTATTAACCTGGATCAGTCTTCACAATCGAACAAAACTCAACCATGCAGACCTGCAGGCATCGTCTGAGACTTTCAATCTCCTGTTCAAGCAAGACAGGGGGTGGAAACGGAGGGGGTGGCATTGCCTTCGCGTCATCTTCTGGTTTCGTTATTTGGGGGTTCATGCCAATGTCTGTTTTCAAGTCGAAGTCACACTCTATTCCACGCCTCCATGGCCTAAATTCGTCTTCATGATCATTTGCATCTTCAATAGCTTCCTTCCATTAATCTTCACGCCTACCTTACCGGCCCTCGCTCGTGATACATCAGTCACGTCAGACCTTGAGATTAGAGAATTTCTTGCTGAGCATGGGGCTTGATACGCCTCTGTCTATAAATCACGCCGTGGATGACATTGTAGAAAGAGTATTATTACCCGTATGTAACAAATCAAGGCCCACCAATACAAAACTTATCCCATAGTCGGTTTACAATAGAGGCGAATTCGACACATTACCTGCATCCAAGTCCGCAATTTTACTCCATTCCCTGTCAGAGACCACGCCACGACTGCACTCTTACAACCTTTGGAACCCTCACAGTTGGACTCAATTGGTCATCTGTCAGATAGCCTTGATGTATCCTCGAGAATTCGTACGCGAAGGAGATCAACCACTTCAACCAAAGCAAAGTCTAGTGGGTTGTTTGAAGATGAGAGTTCGACCAATTTCCTGCCCGGACCAAGGGCAAGGAAAAGTTCACATTCCCGAAGGAGCGGGGCCTTCGGACCAGATAGCAGTCCGCCGGGTGTACCTCGAATTATTTATACCCCTCCACAGTCTATCCGTCGTCGCGGGCGTACGAATTCGATAGCTTCCTCCATTAGCGGTCAAACCAAAGTGTCCAGTCTTGTACCTCAAGGAGCCTCGATCCCGGTGACGGGCTCATCTTTTTTGATGACTGTACCCGACATCTCTCAACAGGGCCTTGAGCAAATCATCGAATCACGTCTCATAGAGACCTTCCTCACCGTTTCCGTTCTACCTCACGAGGCTAATGGGACATCGCCTGTCAAAAAATATCCCCTCACTCGTGTATCCGTTAGTCGAGGGCCTGCTCCTGCGCGTTGGACACATTCAGCTTCTCTACCAACAGAATCTAAGGGAAAAGCTAATACAGCAACGGCAAAATCGCAGCCTTCGAAATTCAAAGTATCGCACTCTCGTTCACCATCATCCTCTGTTTCTCGAACCAACGGGGACGACGTTCTGGCGTCATCATGTCTGAGCGGAAATGTATTGAGTACAGTACCTGACTTCTTCTCCCCGATTCACCGGCCTTCAATCAATCCTATGTTTCTTATTGATGCTCTGCCTGGACATGACTTTTTATCCGGGTCTGATACCAGTTGCAACCGGATGAGAGTGCAATTATGGGGCCACACCAAGGGACCTTTCCCCAAAGTAGTAGGAAAGCAGTCGCAGGAGCTCGTAGTTGATCCCGATTATAATTGGACGGTTGTAGAGGAATGGGAATTTTCTCTGAATGATCTTGTACCATTATCTGAAAATGTATGTTCGTATGTTTGTGGTGTATGCAATAATAGCTAATTTTTCCAAATCCTAGATGATAACACGTATTTCGGATCTGCCATTAAAGACACTGCTGGTAACGCTGAAGCCGCCAGGCCAGACATTTTACCTCCCTCCTTTCCAAATGCAATTCCTGCATCCACCTTCTCCAGGTCTTGGGTACTCTTCGGACCCCGAACATATATCTAAGTTGGAAGGCGTAAGTCGAACGACCTCACCTGATGAACATATCCCGGAAGACACCGCTCGTGCACAACGCCACAAGGGCAGTGATTCCACGAACGTCCCAGGGAAAGGACCGGCATATACAGCTACATACCAACAACTTTTTGAGTAGGCCGTTAGACATTACTGCTATGACTGCGCACTCAGCATCGTGATCAGGCTTGCAAATTCACAAGCGTTAATACTGGAGCATGAAAGCAATCTGTTGAACTTGATTGAGAAGATTGACGAACATTTTGAAGATGATCCTGTATTTTCACTGGTGTGTGGTCTCATTGACCAATACTTCGGACCTCATTAGTCCCAGCGGCGCGAGATATCAGAACGTCAATTCGGACTTGCAGCACTCCAAGGCAATTTAAAGCTAATTGTCAAAAGAATCGCCGCGAGTAGGTCATCATTCTACATAAAGTATTGCCATGGCTCACCAAGTGAAGAAAAAGGTGATTTGGAGACACGTCGCCAAGAGCTGAAGGAACGAAGACAATCATTGGTCTCCGCTCGGATACTTCAAGAAGCTCATATATCAGATTTCCACGACCTTACCCAAGAAGCCGACGACGAGAGGTATTACGGTATAGTCACTCTCTTTCGATATAAGTTGATCCTCGTCTAGGCATCGACTGAAAGAGCTTCATGCCAAGTTCCCGACCTTGCGCGTCGGCCTCCTGTCAACTTTGGCGTCGATATATCCCATCGAACTTGACTCTCCCCCTGAGTTATTGTACACCATCTTGGACGTCCCGCTCCCGATACCCTTAACAGCTACAGATCCTGCTCCACCACACTCTTTGCCAAACTATCCGAATATCAATGGGGATGTGGTTGCCACTGCTCTTGGATACGTCGCGCAGCTTGTGCAATTAATAGCTGCTTACTTGGGCATGACATTGATCTATCCGGTGACCTGTATTGGAAGCCGGAGTTTCATAAAGGATGGTATTTCTGCCATGGTTGGCCCTCGAATGTAAGCATACCGAAACTTAATCATACACACGCTAACAGCCTATCAAGGTTCCCTTTGTTTTCTAAAGGTGTGGATACATATCGATTTGAATATGGTGTTTTTCTTCTAAACAAGGACATTGAAATGGTGAGTGATGAGCCTGGGAAAGATACTGCAAATAAATATTACATCCAGCTTATGATCGATCGGAATCTGCGAACGCTTGATATGCGGCACACCCTCCCCAACCTCAAAAATCTTGTTCTCACAATAACTCATGGAGAAGTTGTAATGGGCAAGTTAGTCACTAACTTGTCTCCATTTATGGTCATTTTTTTGACGGTTCATAGTCGTAAATTCAATTCGCCTGCTATGTCGATGCTTGGGCTAGATTCTCCCTCTGAACCAGAGCTCTCGGCAGACGTAGGCTCAGTTACGCCAAAAGGCAGGAAACTAAGTCTAGAGGAATGCAGTGATACATCCTTGGAGGCACCGGCAGGTGACTCTACAATGCCCACAGCGCTTGAGGAAAAGAAACTGCGTCCATTTCTTGGACTTTCGTTTCCGGACTTCGATTTTTTGCGTGGACGCTATCCTTCAGCAAGCCGAGAGTCAATAAATGGGAATCTGGAGGGAGTACGGTCACAGGTCCCCGTGTCAGGTTTGAATGGATCGGAAGGACTTGGTGCGTCAGAAGCTTACGGCGATCGAGTCGACCATTCGAAACCGTTGCCGGAAGAACTTGAAAACCGGAGACAATATGAGCGTGAGATTGACCATGATTCAGACCCAGCTTCTATCCATAACGATACGTATCCATGCACTTAATGTCAATGTCAATAGAGTATATTTATGGAATGGATCGGGAGGCCGGCACAACAATTCATGTGATGAATTGCACTATTTACTCAACAAGAGATGGACAGCAGCAAACTCCATGATATAAGCGGGACGGGAAAATTTATGTCGTTAGTGGCCTCGGTCAAAATTTATTCCTCAAGTTTCCCAACAAAAATTCTGGAAGTGTATTCATGTAGTATTCTGACTCAAGTGAGAGGAGTGCCAGGACTGGAGAATCAACATGTTTTATTGTCAGTCAAGGGATAGATGACTGGTTATAGTTTATACGACTACACTGTTTATACGACTACACTGTAGTGTCCATCTAGATATTATCATATTTATAGATTTATAGTCAAATATTATATTATTTCAATATTCTTGTCCAATATGGAAATATCAAGATCACAATACCATGGAGTTCACATTCAACCTAGCGTCATCTAGCCACTATTGCCAACAGTTATGATTACCGAAGTATATCATGCTGCCAGACTATTCCGTATGGTGGTCGGGACGTCCCATCTATCACTGAAAGCCAGACAAATCGAATAGGTTCAGATCTGTCCGTCGGCTTTCGACTTTCAAAGTGCTTTTTTGACGGCCGATGCTCCCCGACTCTTGTCCGGATTCTTAACCTGGCTAGATTTCGATGGACTGAGCTAGAACAATTCAGGAAAAGAAGCGGATTTAGGGCCTGGGCAAACCCGACCTTCTATTTCGAAAGTGCTACGAGAAAGTCACGTTTATCCCTGCTCTGACACGTATTGAACGGGACTATCATCATTTGATGGGGATGCAGGGCCATGATTGAATGTTGATTGAATGTTTGAATGTTGTGCCCCAGATCACTTAAACGTCGTCTCAGAAAACTGTGGCATTCCTATCATCAATGAGCGGGCAGTAGGGGCTGGTCGTACAAAACGAGATGACAAAGCAAGCTGGACATGTGTGGAAGCTAGCATTTACTTTACTTTACATATGAACTCGACCCTGTAGACTTGTGTGTAGTCATGACGGCGTGGAGAAGAGATGAAGAGATGTGGGACCGTCAGGAAGATATTTGCGGCAAAAAAATCTTTTAGAAGATGATTGTATTCGCGTAAAGACGGGTGAATTGTGTTGTGTCGTAGTGCGGAAAAGTTTTGAGTCAAGCCAGGGACCGGAGTTGAAAATTTGGAGGACATTGCCGGCTTCGATTTCAGGGATAACAATTTCTCAACACCGTACTTATATTTGACCAATCTCTCACCACTACCATTACCCTCCTGTTGAATACGGGGTATCAAAAAGGGTCAGCTTCTTCGTCCTTTTTCCTGTATCCATTCTCAGCATCTCTCAGCCTCTCAGCCATTGTATCAACAGTCCTACCCACGGGGCTCATCTCGGCATCCAGGTCTGTATTTGGTGGTGGCTCCACTTTGCTAACACCGAGCTGAACTACATGCCTAGAGCAAATAACCTTTGTGCAACTAGCCACTCTTCGTCGTGTCTTTAATACATCTTCCTCTTCATCTTGCGCATCCTTGCCTTTTCGTTATGAATAGTCCTCTGGAGAATATTAGTCCTACTACTGATAATCATGCTACCTCTGACGATGGTACAAAGAAGAGTCCGCCTGCATTTTTAGACCTAGCCGACTCGGTACGTGTCATTTCGCGCAAGATGCCCCGTCACTTGTTCACCATTCTCAGGCCGCGAGGTTGGGAGGTAACACGTCCGACATGTCAACTGTGCGTACATTAATTTTCATCAGTCACCTATCTAACCTGACAATCCTACATCAGCGCGTCGAACTGAAACGTCTCGAGCACGAACACCAGCGCGCTATCCAGCGTAAGCTCTTCGAAGACCAAATGCGTGCTCTTGAAGAAAAACAAGCTCAAGAGCTCTTGAGTCTTCCATATGATGCCAGTGGCATGCAACATCTTGCAGTTTCTGCCCCCACGACTCCTCCTCGTATTGGTACGATGCTCGCAGGGGAGGTTTGTCCTGGGAGGAATGGGAGGATACAGCACTCCGTAGATGTCGAATCCAAGGTGGTTGGGGCTGCGGCAGACAAACGGAAATCTGTGACTTATGCCCCTACTGTGAATCTCTCTCCTGATTCTATCACGGCTTCAGTCGGCAATACGCACGGTTTTTCCCGTCCTGCTGGCGCTAAAAGTATGCCCGCTAGCCGCCGGACCTCTGCCAGTGAGCATGACGAGGAACTCGCATCGCACCTTCAAGGCCTCTCTCTCGCCGCTGAACGTTCCAATCGAGCTTCACCATGTCCCGGCCCGGCGTCCGCTTCTATCGCGTTCAGAAGCAATTCTAGGTATAACAATGATGAAGGTGCACGATATGCGAGTACGTATAATCCTGGGGTGATGCTTGACGAGCAGTTAGATCAGGAGATGCATAGTACGTCTATCAACCCATTTCGTGACACTCTCCAACTCCTCCTACAGACGCTATGAGGAACTTGCCAACTTCGGATGATGATAAATACCAAAACACTATTGGTAGTAAGGTCAGTGACAGTTGTGTTCACAATCATGTCCTGCTGAGGATTTTACTCGACCAGGTATCCAAATCTTCTGCCGCTTTGGATCTGGCTCAATTATCACAGCAAAATCGCGAAAATTCCGCAGAGTGGTCCCACTTCAATGGTCACCCTCGTGGGCCTGTGGGGATCGCCTTGAGGTCCGAGCGTCGTGCCGTAACTAATCCGAACCTCACCCTGACCACCCCTTCCGATGATTTTTCCGCCAAGCCTCTGGGTGGAAATGCGTCGGTATCCTCGACGCCGCTCGTCGTGGAGCCCCCACAACTTGTTCAATTCCCTGTTTCTCTGTCGCGAAAAAATTCCCCGCCCGGTCTTGTCGACAATTTGTCTACAACGACACGGTCTGTTCCGACCACGCCCTTGGGTCTTTCGGTGCACCCCTTGAATTCCGGCAGCCCGCTGACACCCGACTTACAACCCTTCAGCGCCCGTATCGGGACGCCTGGTTCCCAGCATGTCGCTGATGCGCTTTCGGGTTCTAATGATCTTCAAGCATCTCTAACCCGTTTGCCTTCTGGTACTTTCGAGAATGGTAGCCTCAACTTCAACACAATGCAGCCCAGTCCTGATGATGTATGTGTCGTTTCTTTGTCCATGGATTTGTAGGTTGATATGCTCTTAGTATGGTCTTGGGTCTCCTTATGGTTTGGGTGGGTCTGTCGACAGCAGCCGTTACAATGCGTGGGTGTTTTCCTATAGTACGTCGAACTTTCGCTGAAAGCTATGCATAGATCTACGGGCTCTGCTGCATTGTATCAGCAGAATTTACGCCCTGGTATAAGAACCGGTATCAGTGCCCAGGATGGGAAGATGAATGGGTTGCATGGACCAAAGCACAGGCGGGACATGGACAGGGAATGTAAGCTGTTCTGTTCTCTTGACATGGGCTTACTTAGTATTGTGCTGAACAATTTTAGTCAATCGTTTCACAGGGACCCGCCTGGAGGACCTTCAGGGAGAAATTGCTACACTCTGCAAAGACCAACATGGTTGTCGATACCTACAGAAGAAGCTTGAAGAAGGTTTGTCTGAGCATCGGGATATGATTTTCCGTGAGACCTTCAATCACTTTGCGGAGCTCATGACAGGTATGTTCTCCATTATTGAGGATCTCGTTGATTCAAAATTTTCTAGATCCATTCGGCAACTATCTTTGTCAGAAACTTTTGGAGTTTGCGACAGATGAACAACGTAACCTCATCTGTGAATCTGTTGCCCAGGACCTTGTCAACATTTCTCTGAATATGCATGGAACCCGGGCTGTTCAGAAGATGATTGATTTCCTATCTACTAGACGGCAGGTGAGATGGTCCTGGTTAATTCTTTCCTGCTTTGTAGCTCAGAGGATCAGATCCACTCTATCATCCTCGCCCTTAGCCTCCATGTAGTAGCTCTTATCAAAGATCTTAACGGCAATCACGTCATTCAGAAATGCCTCAATAAACTTGCACCCGAGGATAATCAGGTGGGTCTATCATCTTTCGTTTCTTTGAGTGTATGGTGATATAGAAGCCTTCTAGTTCATCTATAATGCTGTTGCGGCCAACTGTGTTGAAGTTGCAACACACCGTCACGGTTGTTGTGTCCTTCAAAGATGTGTCGATCATGCTTCAGAGCACCAGAGGATCCAACTTGTCAACGAGATTACCTTTTGTGCTTTGACTCTTGTCCAAGACCCTTATGGCAACTATGTGAGTGAAGGAAGCCGAAGTTTCTAGATCCAAAATTGACCAATGATCAATCAAGGTTGTTCAATACATTCTCGATCTGAATGACAGCCGGTTTAGTGATGCCGTTATTCGTCAATTCCAAGGCAATGTCTGTGCGCTTTCAGTTCAAAAGTTCAGCTCGAACGTTATTGAGAAGGTTTGTTTGGATTTCTTTAATGTGGCTCGATCCGATTAAAATGTGTTTGCAGTGCATTCGTGTCGCTGAGCATGGCACTCGGAAAACTCTAATTGATGAGCTTCTGAACCGCAGTAGGTTAGAAAAGTTATTGCGTGATTCATACGGCAACTATTGTGTTCAGGTGTGCTACTCTCCTCTTTGGTATCTTTGGCACTAATCTGGGGATTCAGACTGCTTTGGACTATGCTGAATCCCCTCAACGAGCTCTACTTGTCGAAGGCATTCGTCCTGTCCTCCCGCTCATCCGCAATACTCCCTATGGGAAACGTATCCAGAACAAGCTGCAACGCGAAGTTCAGACCATAGAATATAACACCTTCCGTGGCCACGATCATCTTGTCAACATGGCCCTCGCCAACCAAGGTTTGAGTCCAGCCCACACATCCCGTCGCCATCTCGCCTCGGGCATTCCAAGCAGCCTCTCCGATGTTTACCTTGGCAATGTCAACATCTACAGTCTTAATCAAACGCAAGCAAATTTCACTCAAGCCCATCTCCCTGCTGAGGGTGTTGATGGCTATGTACTGCAGAATACCTCGAGCCACAACCAGGGGATTGGCCCTCACAATGGTTTCAATGGTGGTTTGTTCAATTCCCTCAGTGATCCGTACCAGAGATCTGCTTTTAGCGGCTACGGGATGTAAATCTGAGGTGTGCACCTCGCAGTGGAGTTTGGTATCACTTCGAATCTTCTCAGTTCCGGACATATCATCATTTTAATATTTTCTGCAGCACGCACCTGGTGTGCTATCACACCACCATCTACTTGATCTCCTTTTGAGCAGTCTTTGCGATTGAGCCTTTTTCCTAGCCATTTGCCACGTCTGGAGCGCTCTGCTTTAAAATCATCTCCACGTGCATTGTATTCTGCTAGCATACCAGACCCATTGTTTGTTTTCATGCTTTCCGTGTCTATCTCTTCAAACTCATTTGTACTAGGCTATCTTTTACATTGACTCTAACTAGGTCATGCCTTGTCGTCAGTATCCCTTGCAACACCATTTGTTATTTTGTAGTTTCATGCCAACTGTATAAAGTCGATAATTTACACTTGGGAATTTGACCTTGTTCGTAAACTTATTGGGAACAGTTGTCGACCGGTGTTACAAACCAAGAGCCAGACTAGTATAGCAAAAACATATTAAACCACATGTGTTAATTGCTCATCTACATATGTGCATGGATTTGTGAGACGCTTCACGACTCTGGGGATACTCCGCGCATTACCAACGGACAAGTTGACATTGTAGCGGGAATTCACCGGTTCTACTGATTATTAAGCCACTTAATCCTGCACAGACATGACGCACAAACCTTAACGAAGCCCATAGCAGCAGATTTCTCACGGAAGCACTGACGACAGAGATCGAGGCCATACTTGCGTATGAGACCAGCTTGATGTGCACAAAGGCGGCTGTTGTAAAAGATATGGTACTCAGACTCGGAGAACTCTAGACAAAGGGGCAGAAGACATACCACTGACGACTACCCTTTCCAAACTTCCTGGGGCGAGAAAACCAGACAGCGTCGTGCGTCATTTTAATGGTGAACTACCACCTCAAGAGGGTCAGCATAGAACTGAGGAGTGAAGATAAAGCATACTGACAGGTTGCCGGAAACTTGTTTCTACGAGACTGGATTAAGCAGTTGTTGTCGGGACATGCAGTTCTAGAATTAAAGTTCAATCTCCGATTTCTGAGTGATTAGTGGAATATAAAGTATCAATATTATATTAATATTATATTATGTACTAACTATGGCGTAGTGTTTCTTGAAAATTGAAACTGTGTCTCGGCATCAGTACCACAGGGCATTCCATTACTTGTTGCTTGAGGATATTCTCTTCGGCTGCCCTACTTCTGCTAGACCCTTCGTTAAGTTAGCCCACCAAATAGCACATACGATTGAAGTAGGAGTTAAGATGTCAATACAACAAGTGTCTAAAGGCTATGGCTGGACAATCAATAGAGCGCGCGTTGGTAGCTGAGGAGAAGTACCGTGAGCAGTAATGTCTGAAGGGAGGGGGGGAGAGTAGGAGAAGAAGAAGTGAGAGACGAGGGAGGCTCCAAGAGGAGTCAAAAAACGCAGAACAAACCAAAGAGGAAACGTTGGTAAGAGTAAAAGAAATCCAGCAATGAAGAGAGTACAGTGGTCTCCCACCAGACCGTGGAGTCAGAAGCCGTCGAGACCGATTCTGATTCCGAGATCCCGCCGAGGAAGAAGACTCGTGTGTGGCACCCAGTAGCACAGGTGGCCACCACTGTCACGTTGCCAGGTTCTGAAACTTGTCCTGGACAAGACACGCAAGGAGCAGACAAAAGCACACACGGAACAGGTATATTTATGTGAGTAGCAGGAACTGATAGCGAAAAGGATATTCAAGGGCGCAGGAACTGACATACACACCAACTCAACGAACGTTCTCTTTTGCGGGGCTCATGGAGAAAAAGTCGAGTTGGAAGGAGAGTGTCATGTGTACATTAGTTGAGTACTAGCACTGGTGCATTCCTGTTGATCTCTATCTTTGTGGAAATCCTATGCAAGACGGTTAACCAAACACCCAAGGCCGATGGCTGATTAAATCGATTATAAATGCGTCCTAGCCACTGCCGTTGTCAAAGTTTCCATTTCAGGGTCAACATCAGAATCTGTCTGCCCTGCCTTCATCGGTGGGTCTGTCAATTAATCAGTAACCTGCTCAGGGACTGGGTACCAGACAATGTACCTTGCGGCCTGATTTTAGGTGTTTTACTTCCGACAGCAAACAAGGGGACAAGCCGCCCTTCACGACAGACTCCACAGACTAACGACCCTCGTCACAAACAGATTACAACTTCGTAAGCTCAGAAAATACTTGCCACATTCATCTGGTCGAATAGATTTGCTATAACGACCGTATCTATATCTTGGTTAGTATAAGGAACGAGATACTGTACCTCTGCCTCACATCTTTTGACATTTCTGGCACTCTGTTGAGGTGAGAATTACCACAAGAGGGAGATCTTGAGAGAGAGTGTGTGAAAGACTTACCCCATCTGTAAGGATAAGAGATTTCGTAGTTGTGCCGAGTCTGTGTACAAGTAAAGGGCAACTCAGGCTGGCGTTCAAAAGGACGAAAATACCGTGATTTCGATATCAGACCGCCTTTTAATCACTTTGGATGCCCTAATAGACAGCTCAATCATTAATTCGGCGGAACCTCATCAATACACACACCAATATTTGAAGAGCTTCCCGTGATTCTCGTCCAATCTTTTGTCTATAACCCAAGTAGCAAGGTGGCACATCTCGTGGGAGAGGGTATTCCTGATTCTCTCTAAGAAAAGGATTTATAATGTAGTCATGTTGCTACCATTTCGAAGGGATGACCCACCGTCACAATCCAGAATCTTTGTGGCAAGCTCAATTTCTGAAGTTTCGACACCATGCCTTGACCTTGGGATGTAAGATGATTATCATCCATGATATATAGATATATATATGTAAGTCATACCGTCGATACCTGGCCTTACCCGCAGTAGTTAGGAGTCGCTTATTCCAGTTGAGCTTAGTATTTTCAGGCAAGCCGTTTCCGAACACAGATTTGTTCAGTTCATCAAATAGTTCTTGTGCATACTTTTCCCGCCTAGCTTGTTCCGCCTCTTCAGCAGCCTTCTTAGACATGCGGGTGGTCGTCTTGGCTGATTTTGGTCGTATGATCTTGCGGCCAATGGGTGCGTCAACTCTGGCATTAGGATCTAGATCATCACAAAGAGAAAGTGATTTAAGCAATAGGCTCGACGTTGGTCTATCTGTAGTGGAATCATTCCACTGTTCCAAAGGTGGACGCTTTGGTAGTACAGCAATTCGAACAGGTTTCTTTGCGCTCTTTGGTTCATCACTGATAAAGAGTTGTCTTATTCTGTAGAACCACAAAGTAAAGCAGTCACATACAATATCAAGATAGCACCATCATCTTCCTGTGTCAAATAAGGTGGGAAGTTCTCCCTCGATGCTTTTTTGGAGTTTGTTCGCGATCGTTGTGGCATAGCTTGGCCACATCCTTCTGAAGAGCTCGTGAGTTCAATAATGTCATCAGTCAAACGCTTCTTCGTAGAATGCTTCGTGGCATATTTGAGCGGTAATTTTGGCTCAGAGTCCTCTTCTGACTCAGATGACTCAGAACTCTCGATTATCCTGCGAGCTACTGCAAGATGTTTCCCTGCATTTGGAATTTTAAGTTTCCTTCGAGCTCTTTCAATTACTATGAGTTGACAACGATAGACGATCAAGCGAAAGGCGATCTCACAGCAGTTCATTCAAACCCTCACTTCCGGAACCTGAGCTAGACAAATGCACCTGTTTTGCTGAATCAAAAGTCACCATAGCTTTTACTCTAAAGCAGAGTCAACTACCCTTCTGAATAGGGGACGGAATCTGCTCACTCCTTCTCTTCTTCCTCCGAGTCCGATGATATCACAATCACACCTTCTGCATTAGTGTGGTCAGACCTATATGACACCATCAGTGCATTATTTTCCTCTATCAGCTTTCATCCTGACTTAGTCCTATCCTCCTCACTATCTGGTACTATGTCTCCGAGAATGCAGCCCTTGAATGTGGAACTATGAACAATTGGCGATCCTTGCAGTTTTGTTCCTGGAAGAGCAACATCCAAAGTGCATTGTTCTTGAGTGCCACCAATTTTCTTTTCTGAAATGGAGCCTGGAAAAGTCATAAGACATGCAATAGATATGCAATAGATGTGGTAGTAAAATCTATAATTAGTCTGTGACGCGTAGTTGAACTAACCACATGACCATGCTTCCTCGGTCACGTTCTTTGGGGATGATATTAAGTGCAAGTTAGTGTATTCTAAGACTCTACAAAGACCATATTCTGACTGTTGAGTCCCGGCCACCTGTGACCAAGTACCTATCCATGTAGCGTAGTTTTTCTGCAGGTTGTGTATGCCCGTTGGTCACCAAAGCTGACTGTTGCATGCTTGTACGATTAAAGATCTGGTAATGGTATGGATTGATTTCGCCACGGAACTGAGACAATTTACAAACTCGCCTTTATGGCATTCTCGCCGGCAGCAGCAACAATCTTCCGCGAGTCGAACTGCAGAGCAGTCACAGCATGGTCATAATTGATAGTCTCGAGAGTCCCGCCTGTCCGAAGGTCCCATATCTAACGAATGGCGGATGCCGGTCAGAGACAAACCCGTGTTAATGATAGGCATACTGACTCGAACTGTTTTGTCGAGACTACCACTAACAATATGAATCTCGTCGAACTGTAGGCATGTTATGGGCCCAGTATGTCCGTGCAATGTACGGTGTGCCTGACCAGTACGCACTCGCAAAGAATGTCAGCATAGCAACAAACATGGACGAAGACGATACTCACTGTCCCACATCCGAACCGCACCATCACCACTCCCACTCACCAGTCCGTAGCCCCAAAACTGCACCCCACCCACAAAATCAGTGTACATACTCCAGCTTCTATCCGCCGCTGGTGCCGTTGGGACAGATGAAGTACCGGTAGGTGCAGCTGGGCTGGCAAAGGTATTACTACACGGTGTGTGAGTGGGTGGATGTGGGATTGCCCAAAGAATGTCCATTGTCATGACACATTGACCTGTAGATAAATCCCATTGCCGCAAAGTTTTATCCGAAGCACCAGTGACCTACAAACCACACTATAAGAGGGAGACTACTGCAACATGATGACACCAAAGAACATACCAAACACTCGTCCTCAAAATATAACGCTGTCACTGTCTTCGTATGGCCACCCAACACTCGAAGACAAGAGCTCTCCTTCTCAGGCTCACTCTCTTTGCCGTTCCTAATACTATTGGGCCGCTCTACCAGTTCCCCTGTTTCGTCCTCCACTTCTTCTGCTACATCGCTCAAACTCGCTATCTCACCTTCCTCCCACGCTCCGTCATCAACCGTTCTCAAATCCCATATTCTTATATCTCCATCTTCACCACCTGTGAGACAGATGTGATCTTCCACTTGTATCGACTTAACCCCACCGCTGTGACCTCGTAGTCGACCAATTTCTGTTCCAGAAATGAGGTCCCATACGTGGGGCTGCACGTCTTGATGAGATGCAGTGACAAGCGTTCCATAAGGTTCTGAAAAGTCGAGTGCACTAATTGGAGATGCGTGACTCTCAAGGGTCTGATACCAAGGCGCTGAGCACGTAGTCAAAGAAACTGCGCCAAGCATACCATAAATGCAACCCCCGGAGGAAGTTCCTCATGTTCTGACGGGAGGAAAGCGAGTCCTGATCATTGATAAATGATACAGCTCCTTTAAATACCAGGAGACATACCCTTTTGGCGCCTGATTGTGGGTGGGAGACGCGTTGTTGGTACAGCAGATATTCTGCTGGTTGACTGCTCAAACTCAAACCTCTCCTGGACTCCCTGAACTATTTCCAAGTTAAGACCCAGAAATAGCAATAGGGGGAAGGAGTAAGCTCACGCTCATCGTCCAGTTCCAATTCGTCTTCCTGTATCTTGAGAAGATCTTGCTCGAGCTGAGCCCTAATGTTGCTGAGGATGACGATTTTGTTCGTGATCTCTTCTATCTCGCTATTGACGAGACTCTGCCTGGTGTAAGCCAAAGCTGTTGAAAAACTCAACAAAACCGTACCCGTCGAACATGCAAGTTCTCCTTATCTCGCATTATCTCTTGTTGTTGTCGCATTAGCTCTTCCTTTCCTAACCGCTTCGAGGCGCTCAGACTCTCCCTTCCTCTCCGTTTTGAATTTCTACCCCCCACAAGTACATCTTCCTCACTCGCCGTGCTTCGACTATCATTATCTTGCTCTTCAGTCATCAGTCCTCGTGCACTCATCCCCAGCTTCCTCAAGCCAAGTCTGGGAGTCTCCACATGGCGTGTCTGTCGTCGTCTTGTCCGACTTTTGTCGGCACTCGGGATGGTTGCCTGAAACCCACGCAACAAGCTAACATTTGATGCTACACCTTCAGGTTCCGGAACTTCAGCTTCCAGCAATTCTTCGGATGCTTCAACTATTTGGAGTTCACGCGACGTTATTCCATGAGAGGCACCAAAACCCAGCCGCATGGGGGCCCTGCCAATTGTTGCAAAGTCTAGTTTCGAACTTGCACAAACAGATGCCCTTGACTGAGTGGAGACGGTTGTCGCAGCGCTGATCAGACGAGGGGTCATTATCACAGGGGCCACTATTTTCAAAATGCAAGATATCCAGGGAGTCAGCAGACAAGAGACGCGATGAGATGCAACACGGACAATCTGACAGGATACGAGCAGAATCTGATTTCTTGTGGTTAAACGGAGCGAGGAGGGTCTTCTGAAGAAATTCTAATTTGGTAGTAGCATTCCGTCGTTTATTTCCCTTTGACCCATATACCCTCTCTCCAAGGTCAGAGCTCATTGCCCAGTGGAAAGGTAGGGGTATCACAAAAAGACAGATGGGCAAGGACAGAGAAGTAAAGTAAATACAAGCGAACGCGACCAACTTTGTCTTGGCCCATTTCCCACGAGGAGGAATTCGATAGATACTGCTATACAACGTGCAACAAGAGTTCCAGAGCACTATGTGATTTTGTCTGGTCATCATCGAGACCAGCTGAAATCTAATACTATGTTAAAACCATACGGCTCGAGGTCGTACTCCTTCCTGATCAGAGGAAGGCGTTTTACATCTGTGTCGGCGACAGAAAGTGGTGTGTCATCGGGATGAGGAGTTTGTGGAAGGAGAGGTGATGGCTCGCTGGAGATAATAAGCTCATGGTGTTCGGAGGGGACCATGTAACTTGAGAAGGGGCGATAAATAATTGGACTAAGCATCTTCAAAGCGGACCAGACGTTGGATAAAGCACTGGTCCCGGGATTGTGCTCTAGATCAGAATGGACTGGTAGTTGGTGTAGAGAGTCGTCGTCTGGAGACTTTTGTCTTTTTTCCAGACTGTCCTTCAAACGCAGAACGCTGAGATACTCCCAATGGGACACGTTGAAGGGCTCGAAGAAAGCGCCATTGGAGAAATCGCACCAACAGCGGTCAGGGGCTCTGACGACGGCTGGGCGGGGTAGATCTGGGGGAAGAGTGGCATTGATGGCGTCGGTGAAGGTCAAGATGTTTTCTGACCAGGGAATGGACAGGGGAGTGTCTGCTGGAAAAGGCTGCCAGTAACACGAAGAGATGAAGAGGGTGGTGAGCAGGATGATGCAATAGAAGCTAGTTCAATGGCGTCAGAGGAAGAAGAAAAAAAAAAGAGGATAGACTGACCAGGGTTTGGCATGGATGGTGAGGGAGAAGAGGAAGAGAACAAGAAAAAAGGGCGGGGCAGTGGGGAGTGGCAAGAGAAGCAGCGGCAGAAACCAGCGCGTGCACCTGCTCATCCTTCAGCACATCGACACCAAAAACATAAACATAACAGAAAACATAAACATACCACATGGCAGCCACAGACCTGCTCCGCTTATGTCATCCATCATCCTCTTTCTTCCTCTCTCCCATCATGCCCCATCATCCCGAAATTATCTGGGCTCAGCGCAGCAGCGAATCAGATCAATCCAAAGTGAGATTCCCTCTGCCACACTCCCAAAATCACTCACTCTATTCCAAAGAACATCATATACCTCACCGTCAATCTCCCCGATATCAATGAGCCGACAATGGACTATTCTCTCACCGAGAAATCCCTCACCTTCAAGGCCACAGCCGGAGTGTGAGTCACAATTTCATTGTCACCATCATCCATTCACAGCATCATGCCCGGGTAGTGACAAGGAGCACCAAAAGGAATACGACTTTGAAATCAAGTTCTTCGATGAAATCGTTCCCGAGGTTGGTTTTTCTTCCTCCTTCTCGTTGTTCGCATAAGGGTCTGATTTTCTGGCTGCTCAGAACACCTCAAAAATTTTCAGTTCTCGTGGTCTTGATCTCAAACTCCAAAAGAAAAATATCAAGGCGGAATATTGGCCTCGCCTCACAGAACTCCGAAACAATTTTGTTAAAACCAACTTCAACAGATGGGTAGATGAGGATGAACAGGATGGTGCACCTGATCAAAATGATTTTGATGCTGATGGCATGGGTGGCATGGGTGGTATGGGCGGCATGGGTGGTATGGGTGGTATGGGTGGTATGGGTGGTATGGGTGGTATGGG
>Ga0157363_1001376_pt1 | contig 20145 bp, 17 predicted proteins | sample AttsexASBM1_FD_111477 | JGI IMG/M metagenome (GOLD analysis project Ga0157363, IMG submission 111477) | Fungus gardens microbial communities from leaf cutter ant in Ribeirão Preto, State of São Paulo, Brazil - Atta sexdens ASBM1 | ecosystem: Host-associated > Fungi > Mycelium > Unclassified ... | reverse complement strand
GAGCAAATCCGTGATCGCCAGAATCTTTTTTCTAGCGATTTCGGATCATTCATGAAGACAAGCAAGATTTTAGCTTTGATGGAAGATCGACGAGGATTATTATTCCTGTCGAGAGCTCGTCGGATTGTTAAATGCTTCAAAATATGAAAATCATCTCGCACATTTTTGATGCTTATTTAACAAGAATTGCCAAGAATCAGTTTTTTGCACAACGCACATTCTCCAACATCTAATAAAAATTCGCGATTAGTTTTAGCGTTATTCGACGGATGCGACTGTCGTATGAAAAAAAGGAAATCAAAGAGAATACCGTAAACGATATCGCGAAGTGTCGCTCATTCGCCTCTTCTTTCCTAACCTCACAATCAGTCCGAAATTTATAGCGCCCCCAAGTAAAACGACGTCGAAGTCGCGAGAGGGGTGCGATACACGCGGCGCGTCGTGTGCTACACGACGATCGACGTTTACGGTCACGTCGACGAGAAAAAAAAAGAAGTACAAGAAGGAAAAGAGGAAGGAGAGTCGCAGATCTAACGATTCTGACATTGAGCTTCCATCGTTTCGTTATCGAATTGCACGTGGCTCCAAGGACGGCAACTCCTCGCCGTCCGGATTCGCTTTCTCCTCTTTACAGACTTTTTCAAAATGGCAGCGGCTACGGACGAGCTGAGTAAGTACTCCCGAAAGAAAAAAAAGAGGAAAAGAAAAAGAAAGAAAGAGAGAGAGATGATCTCCTTTATGCGCGATGTATAATAATCGACAACCGGGTCGTGGGTCATGCCATTTGTCCTGAAATAGAGAATGGAGCCAACTTAAGAGGTCCGACGCAAACCTGATTGTCATGCTAGAGAGACGACCTCGGGGAGGACCTATGGATTTCCATCCTTTCCTTGATGCTCCTCCCTTGCACCTCACCGAACACGTGTCTGCAACTGTCAAATCTCGATACTGTCGTTTAAATCCCATTGACATCCCTGACAATCCCGATTCGACAACACATGATGTCAGCATTTTTTCAAAATGATCTCACGTTCGATTACATCGCTGAAATAAGATCGATATATGAGGGCTATGATCCGATTCATGTGGATTCATGCTCATAAGCATTATTTACGAGTCATTAGATCTTTTTTTTATTGCTACACTAAACTGTATTAACTCTCTCTCTCTCTCTTTCGCCAAATATCGAACATATATCTATAATCTCATTTTAAGTTTCAAAAATATGTATTAGTTCAGCCATAGAAGACAAATCTCTTGTTTAACTTTAATAAACAATGAGGATAAAATAATTCTGTTGTGAATCAGACTGCAATCAAGATCAATTTGTTCTTCTTAAGCCTGATTTCATCAAACTCTCTCAATTTATTCTTTACCTTTTTCTAATTTTAAGAATCTTAAGATAAACAGTAAGTTTAATTGTTGAGATTAAAGTTAATCTTACATTGGTGGCACCGGGCCTTGAACTTTTTGCATTCTCTTTTTTCATTATAAAAAGAAAAAAAAAGAAAAGAAACTCTCTGTGCAAGAGATTGCTAAAAAAAATATGTCTATTATTTCCTATTGATAGATATATAAGATGCTATGAGACATATAAGATCCTATAATAGACATATAAGAGTATGTCTATTATTTCACTTTAATTAAATGTAACATATGATTAGAAATTCTTCTTTCTTTTGCGATCAACTCTGTACATGTAAGAAAGATTGGAGAAATATTAATTATATGCCATAACTTTCTTGTGTTTCATTTAGTTTTACTCGAGCGAGTGTTCCTCCGTCTGGGTTCTGCTGAGACAGATGAGCAGTTACAAGCGTCAGTTTGCAAATTTTTACCTCCTGTGCTGCTCAAGTTGTCTAGTGGGCAGGAAGGCGTCAGGAAGAAAGTGATGGAACTATTGATCCATATAAACAAAAGAATAAAGAGCAGACCCCAAGTTCAGTTGCCTGTTGAAGCTTTACTCTTACAATATCAAGATCCATCAGCTAGTTCGTTTGTGATTGTATGTTATCAGCGCAGATCAATTTATGATTTACGAAATCAGAAAAAGACATTATAATGTATATTTGAATAATTGCAGAACTTTACAATAATATATATAAAGTTAGGATATCCTCGAATGGAGTTGAACAAGCAAGCAGAATTAGTTCCAAGTGTATTAAATGCTATTGAGGGAAAACCATTGTCTCATCAAGACAGGTTTGCTTTTTACAAATTCCTTAATTCTTAATTACTCTTATATTTTAATTTTTCAGAGCTAACGGTGGATCTATTGGATCCAATTAAAAATCTTCTTGTCAAAAAGATTAATATTTTTATTTTACAATTTTTGATTATTTTTATTATAATATATCTTGTGCATTTATTGTTTTTATATAAGTTATATTATTCTGCTTTTCTTAATGATGAAATGAAATTAATTAGTGCCTTTTAATTATCATAAATTAATTAGTTTTATAGAATTATTTATAGAATCAGTTTGTACAGATCTTTTCAGCTTCGGAGAATTAATAGAATTTTTTATTTTCAATATCAAAAGACTCTATCAATTATTTTTATATATTTATATCGTTATCATAAACGAGACTTTATTTCAGCTTAATGTTGATCATAATGCCAGCATTAGGACATATCAACATACCAGCAGATCCTGATAAACGGGCCTCTCTCTTAGGTTTGCAAGACAAACCTTACGTGGCGAAACAGCTTATAAATTTTATGCTCGACATATTATTATTGCCATATGGGTGAGATATACGCTGGACAATAGCGTTATTTTTAAATATTTACTTATAGTTTCTAACTGCAATATATAAATATCACTAGATCTGTGGGACAAACGGAAAATCAACAGGGTTCAGGTCAGACTATTGATTGGTCTCAGTTCACTGTACCGCCGGGTTTAAGCGACTACGCGTTCAAAAGAGTAATAGGCGAGAGTCCACCTACAGCCGAGCAACTCGAGCAAATAAAGTTGGGCATCGTTAAGTTCCTCGCTGGTGGATTTTTCCCGGATACAGATATTTTGATACACTTAATCGTAGCGGCTGCGGACACCAGATTCAGCATCGCTAATATAGCGGATTTAGAATTGAAAAAAATGATTGGGTGCGTGTGAAAATTGTCAGAACTTGTTTGGCATAGATCGGAGCTGTGTAATTTCTTCTGTATTCATCCGTTTAGCACATTGGATTGGTCTTCGATGCAACTAGCAGCTCCGCTTTATACATTATTCTTGGGTACCGATGCATTAGCCACGCAAAAAGAGGTAAAACCCGAAATGAAACGGCTACCTGCAAGCACACGAATTCGTCTCAAGCTTTTGCAATATCTTTGTCGAGTGACTAAAGCGGGATTCATTATACCACCGTGTATTCAGGTAAGTTAAAGCAAAAAGTGGAGTTATATATATTACGTAATAAAATGTCATTTTTTTCTTAGGTTATTTTTGATTCACTCTATGGAAAAAATACGAATGCAAAGTTGAAATCATTGGCGCTGCAATTTACATCAAATATTGTCCAGCAGTAAGTGTTTTATAATTCAGTCGCTATTAAATTTTTTATGTATAGCATTACTGTTTACTGAATATTTATAGATTTTCAACATTTTTGAGTTATTTCGCAAAGGAAAATATTAATTATATCTTCTATTCATACGAACGTATAATTACTTTGCGAATTTTTTGTTTCTCTGTTGCAAACTCTTTACACATGTGATATATTATAACTTTGTCTCTCATTATTTAAAATACACATCTTATTATTGTACATATATATAATAAATTATTCGATTTAAAAATATTTTTTAAGCTGCAGTCTAGTACCATTAACTCGCGTCGCTGGAGTAATCTTGAATGGCATGATAAAATTGATCTCCGAAGGCGATGACATGCATAAACCGATGGCTTATACAGTTATTGGACAACTTGGTCAAAGAATACCATCTCTGATAAATAAAGATTTAAGTTTGTTACACAACTTATTTGACACGCTTGTTTCTGTAAGAGTTCTGTATTATTTCTGTATGATTATTGAAATCATATATATATACATATATATATATATATATATATATATAATTATTAAATTTGAACATTTTGTTTAAGACGGACGGTGAACTGCGACGTACGGTAAGAGACGCATTGATTTGCGTAACATCTGCGTTTGTGCTAAATAAAGAGGATGAGAGCAATATAGCTCTGATGAATGCTCTATTGTCGGTACACATTGAATCACCAGAATCGAGCGTAAGGCATGTATATAGAAAATTATAGATTATTTATTATATTAATTTTAATATATAATCGTGTGTGTAACATGTATTACTTTGTATATATATACATATAGATTTGTGGCAATGCATTATGCCGCAACCGTGTTTCCACCCGATGACGCTCCATCTCGGTATCTCTTGTTATTAGCGTGTGGTGACAATAAACATGAGATTAGTACAGAAGCCATGAAAGCGCTTTATGGCGTTGTGCATAAAAACGAGGACGATCAACAAATTAGCAGTAAGATAATGTTACCTGAGTTTGTAAAACTAGTAAGTTATGTTTATTCGAAGATGCAGTCGAGAATGCCCGCCGCGAGTAGCGGCAGAAACACGGACAAGCAAGTACTCCCATATAGTATCGTTACATTTTCCGAAGTAAGTTCTAGGTGGAAGTTAGATTATGAATGCTGCATAAATATATTTACAATTATAATTTATATTGTTACAGATTATTTCTTATTTTCGCATTTGCCTCGCCAGAAGTGCTAATATTCCCGCGCGAAATGAACCATTACAGCATCCATGCGAACATACGCCTCTGATTGGACGTTACTTGGAGAAATTATACAAAGATCAACCAGAGATATTAAATAATTATCTCGACATGATTTTACTTTTAAGTCATTCTTCCGCAGGTAAAAAATAATCATAAATAAGAATCAATTATGCAATATGTTGCACTCGACGTTTAATTATGATTGAACTCAAAAGAATTATATGATATATTGTGTCAAGTTAAGTGTATTTTGTTATCATGGTACAGATCAAATTTCCTTGAATGCATTATTGGAAGTATTTGGATCCGTTCCACATTATATAATAAAATCATATGAGAAGGAACTGCCGTGGCTGTGTTCTTTGCTCACGTCTGCTAAACACGACGTACGACAACTAGCTGCGAAAATATACGCCGTTATTACTGGATACTTACCGAGAAATGAATTTGAGAAATATGTTTCGAGTATTATGAACATTATGAATAGAAAAAATTTGGAAGCACAGCATGGTGCATTAATGGCATTGACTTATATGATGGAAAGAAATTTAATACAACAACGAAATGGAAATAAAGAGGATTTGTGCAATTGGACGACTTACAATGATATTGTGAAAGCAATATGTATGTATTTATATATATCAAATCATGTTACAGATTTAATATACTTGAAATATTATGTTTATTATACTCAGGTACATATCTTCGTGATAACGCGATATTATTGATGGATGCAGCTATTCAAGCTGTTGGTATCTTAGGTAAAGCATATTCTCTACCTTTACCAGCAGAAGGCGATAATGAATTAAATAAGAAAGCGATAGTAGAAACGCTCTTTTCCGTATTATCTAATGCTAAATTGAATACTAAGGTTTGTAATTAATTACATATTGTGTATGTTAGTTAAATATTTTATATTTGATATCCTATAGTCTTATTTTGCTTTATTTTGCTTAGATGAAAGAAAAAGCTGCGCTTTCATTGGGATATCTGTGTGTTGGCGAATGTTTTCCACATACCGTGGACATCGCTAATAAAATCATAGCGACTGTCAAAGAGGTGCATAAATGTATATATATATATATATATATATATATGTAATTAAATTTCATTTTTATTATTATTTTTATTATTTTATGTACTAATATACGATATGTAACAGACAAAAGACATCGAAATCCATTTAATTCTGGGGGAAGCTTTGGTTTGCTGTGTTCAAACGCAAGCTTCTCCGGAAGCAAGAGATGCTTGGACGACTTTACCTGCTGAACATGTTATTCCATACAGTAAAGATAGTGATGAATTATTAGTACATGTGCTGAATGAATTATTTAATATATACAAAGTGCCTCATCCAAACTCACGACAGGTATTTATACGTTATGTTTTAAAAAATTTACAATAGTTCCTGCTTTATTAATAGCAAGATGTTTCTTTAAAGGCAGTATGTATATGGCTATTCGCACTTCTAAAATACAACGTTCAACGAGAATGTATTAAGGAAAGATTGTCCACAATTCATCATGCATTTATAGATTTTCTTTCAGATGACAGTGGTAAGAAATATAAATTATTGATTGTATCAATGAATTGTATCATCTTTCAGCGGAAGAAGAGATTTGATCTTTTATCTCGTAACAGATATAGTGCAAGACATTGCTTCGAAAGGTCTTAGTTTAGTACATATTAACAGCAAACAAGAAGAACGCGAGGCTTTAGTGTCCAATATATTAGATCAGTTTACACAGGGTCGTAGAACAGTGCAACAAGTTACTGCCGATACTAAATTATTTGAAGAAGGTCAACTAGGAAAGAGCCCATCTGGGTAAGATTAAAATATAGAATATTTCGTGTTAGCTTACAATTTAAGATAAAAAAATATTTGAATTAAAAACCGATTATTCACTTTTACTATATTAATAACGAAAAGATATTAGATACTTAAAGAAATAATGTAATTTTTCAGTGGCAACTTGTCTACTTATCGAGAAATCTGTTCTCTCGCGACAGAATTGCAGAAGCCTGAGCTTGTATATTATTTCATGCATCTGGCAAATCATAATGCGATATGGACATCCAAAAAGGGAGCTGCTTTCGGTTTTGCAGCAATCGCCAATATCGCGAGAGACGAACTGAATAAATATTTACCCAATATTATTCCGCGATTATATAGGTATCAGTTCGATCCAACGCCAAAGATCCAGCAGAGTATGGTCAGCATTTGGCGAGCTGTCGTTCCTTCTACCTCGAAAGCCGTTAGTAATATTATATCTTTGATATGGTTGATGATATCTGTTAACAACACCTAATATACGTAATGTTGTAAACGTAAAAATTTGTTTTTTATATATCATTATAGATCGAACAGTATCATAAAGAAATATTGACTGATGTAACTGATAATCTAACGAATAATGAATGGAGGGTACGTATCAGTTGTTGTAATGCTCTCGCAGATCTTTTAAGGAGTAATGTTCAATTCGACTTTGCCGAATGCGGCCCAGAACTCTGGAAGAAACTATTTCGCGTAATGGACGATATTCACGAAGGCACGCGATTAGCCGCGACGAACGCCACTAAAATACTTAGTAAGGTGAGTACAAGATTTTCTACGGACTTTTCTATGGAATTTCCAACTTAAGACTAACAATGTGTTCTTTGCTTCCCCTTTCTTACTTTTTCCGTTTTTCGTAATCATTTTATTGATGATTGTGTTTCTTCTCATGTGTTTTTTCTTTTCCAAAATTTGTTAAATTTTATTTTAGGCGAAAGAAAATGAACATAAGATAATAAATAAAAGGTGATAAAAAGCAAAAAATATGAAGCAAAGAGCATATTATACGTTAGCCTTTATGATATAGTTTGGAAATTTAATATCATTAATTCCAGGTTTGCATACGTCATTGTGATTCATCGCATGGTAACGCGGGAAAAGAAGTTATTCAAGCAATATTGCCCGTGTTACTCGATATTGGTATTGCTCATGTCGTGGATGCGGTAAGATCTATATCATTGCAAACGGTATCTCAACTTGTATCTACAGCCGGCATTCTATTAAAACCGTCACTCGTCAATCTGATACCGTCATTATTGGAAACGATTGGTGAATCGGAGAATCCTAAGCTTTCATATTTGAGTAATGTGTGCGGCGCAACGACGGAGACTCAGGAAGCGATCGATAATCTTAGAGCGAATGTTGCGAGAAGTCATTATGCGTCGGATACGATAACAAAGGTATATTCTCGTAGATGATTTGGAAGTAAACTCGATAAGATATAGTCTTAATATTGTTTTTAATATTTTTTTCTATATAGTGTATCCAATATATCGATGTGGATGTATTAAAAGAATTAATGCCAAAAGTAATAGATTTAATCAAGTTCAGCGTAGGATTTGGAACAAAAATTGCTTGTTCACATTTCTTGATTCTTCTTAGCACGCATCTGAAAATAGAGTTGCAGCCATATAGTGGTTAGTAATTATCTCAATTTTAACAGAATATGAATAAAATACAAACTATTCTTATTATACGGAATAAAGATTACATATATATTTAAATTAAATATGTATATATATCTAAAATATTTTTTCAGTTTAATAATTAATTGATATTTTTTGATGATATAAAAATTAATTATATTATTCATTATTTCATTTAGCTAAGATACTATCCGCTTTGCTCAATGGTTTGTTGGATCGTAATACTGCTGTGAGAAAAAATAATGCGATTAGCATTGGACACATAGTAGGCTCCGCTAAAGATTCTAGTCTGGATAAATTATTTAATACCTTGAATACGTGGTATTTGGAACGCGAAGGTACATTTAACAGTAGCATTATATGCTCTTATTATTTTATTTTATGAAAAAAATGTAAATTACAGATGATGCAATAAGATTAGCGATTGGGCAAGCTTTGCAATCTATAAATAATTACAATCAGGAGAAATTAAAGAATTATCAAAAAATAGTTATTCCTCTTGCTTTCTTTGCTATGCACGCAGAAAAGGTACCAGGTGTGTATATCAGTATTTATAATATGTTATTCTTCACAAGTATGCCTTGCATTTTATTCTTGTATATTTTTACTTATACTGTCATTAGGAAACGAAAGCACCGTTGAATTATGGACTGATTTTTGGAACGAAATAACTCCCGGGACCGAGGCAGGAATTATGCAAAACCTGCCAGCAATAACCAATATTTTACAAACAACTTTAAAATCAGCATCATGGACTACGAAAGTGCAAGCGGCAAATGCAGTTCATACCATTGCCTTAAAGTCAGGTCATAATATTGATACAGATGACAGGAATACCTTATTAAAGATATTGATCAATGGTTTGCATGGTAGAACGTGGAATGGAAAAGAACGTCTATTGAACGCTCTCGCTATGTTAGCATGCAATAGCAAGTATGTAAGATTTAAAACTTTATACTAAAAAGATTTAATACTCGTTAAGTTTAATAATTCGGATTTTATTACAGAGAAGCTTTAAACGCAGATACTGCGTTATTAGATACAGTTGTAGTAACATTACATAGGGAAAGTAAGAAAGAGAACGCTGAATATCGTCGACACGCGTTACAAGCGTTTGCTATGGTTTTGCATGAACTCGATATTGATAGGTTTACGGAAACATATGAAATTGTACAAGAAATACTGATTAAGGTAAGATGTGTTGATAGTAATATTACGAAGGAATAGTTGCAAACGTGAATATAATATTTATATACTTTGCATTTAGGTATCTGATAAAAATAACGATGACGAGGAGGACACTGCGGAAGAAAATAGGAAGAAAAAAGAAAATAACATAAAGTTGCAAGAAACAATTTACGAGGTACTTGGGAAAGCATGGCCTTCCACCAAAGAGACTCAAGGTTACAGAATTTATATAAATTTTAATGAAAAATATACATTTTTATAACATTCTGAATATTTTTTTTTATAAGTCGATTCGTGATTGCAGATAAATATTGCATAGAATTTGTGACTCATTGTCAGAAAGTACTGCCAAATAGTACAAGGTCTGTTCAAGTTACTATTTTGACAGCATTAAATCTCTTTGTGGATAGACTTGTCTTATTAAAAATAAACAAAACGGAAATGTCATTAAAAGACAAAAAACTATTAGATCACATAGGTGATAGTCTCAATAAAATATTATCATATTGTATAAGTAAGTATATACATTATAAATTATGCGATATAATTAAGTGCATTAATTCTATTTAACATATGTTGTTCTATTAAAATAATTTGCATTTGGGATTATTATAAGATAGTACTATTTTTAAATATCTTGTTTCTTCGCAGATATTTCGAAATTCACCAAAATTAGAAAAGAAGCATTAAATATAGTTCTTTCATTAGCAAGAAAAATGCGTGAGACACATAATGATGAACAACTTGATAAAATGACACGGCTTTTGAAAGAACTCTTACCCGATCTAACGAAGGATAACCAACCAGAAATACGAACCAGAGTAACTGATATTAAAGAAATGCTTAAAATTTAACCAGCACGTACATGTATTAAGTATGTACATGATATTCCAGCTCGAATTTATCCTTCGCACACGTTGATGTATATTGCATACTATCGGCGATCTCGAACTATAACAAAAGATTGATAACTATGGTTGCGTGTTTATTTAATATGTTAAATGTAGATGTGCCTAATTATAGTATTATATCCCTTAATAAAGTATAATTTAAAACAACTTGTTTGTAAAATTTTTTTATTATGCCCTTATGTATTATATCCTAAAATAAATCTCGAAGAAGTGATAATCTAATCACTTTGTCGGTGCTGAAAAGAATCTTTTATTTGTAATTATATAAAATGCGAAGTCTATAAGTCGTGTTCTATACACTATCAGTACTAAAAATCTACAGAATATATATATATTTCATAATAAATGATTTTTTTCCCTTAGATAGGATCATCCAGAATCGATAACACGATATAAAAAAACTGGATATATCAGTTTCATCTTATTTCTTTACATCCATGGAAAGAACAATTCTTGAGATATCTAAAAATGTAGTTGTCTCTCTTGTTATACTTATCTATTTTCCTCTTAATTTTTTCATTCATCTTTTTCCTTCATTTCTGTATTACTATTTTTTTTTTTCGTTGCTTTATAGTTTACTTTCGCGGCGTTAATCTTATTTTATTAATTTTTGATCTTTTTTGTTTTATTTGATGGTCTATTTTAATTGATGGTCTATGTACAGGCATTTCATTTGTATATGATATGCTTTCTTTTTTTTTAGTGTTTGTTGTTACTAATTTTCTTTTTAGGCATTTTACTGTTTCTTTTTGTAATACGAAGCTGAATTAATTCTCCACCGTCTTCGAGTCATTCTCTGTTGCCGAGATGTCATCTCTGCAATACATTTCCTGATTCTTTTTGCCTTTTCATTTAAATATTTCAATATTTTCTTTTTTTGTTGTACAACCCATTTTGCAGGATCATTCTTTTTTTCATAACGTAGTCTCCATTAGTTCATAATTAAACATATAAAAGAATTATGAACTGATGAAGACTGCGAACCGAAACGATTTATGCATTATACCATATTTATTATTTGATTAAATTGTTAAATGCTTTAAATAATTTAATTTAAACATCTTATTTGTTCATCTCTTTTATATTTTGTGTTATATTAAATTATATATTTTAAACAATATTTATGATAGTGATTATGAATGTATTTTTTAAAATAAATTGTAAACAAATTGCATATTACATGTAAATTATATGACAAAAAAATAAAAAAAAAAACAATTATTTAAAGCAGAGGAATATAATTGTAATTGTAATTAGTAGGAATGTTGGACGATCTCTGTATATTGATCCGTTTTTATCGAATTAAACTTTAAAATCTAGAAAGTGTATAATTTGTAAATATATTGAAAGTATATAATTTGTAATCTCAAAATCTGTATTATAATCATTTCCGGTAAAAAAGGAACAATTTACATTAAAAAAGAATTATGAATAATATACATTACTTTCATATCTACTCACATTTATTTTCTGTCAATTTTTTTAACAATATCGATGCTCCAACGCTGTGTTTTTTCTTGAGATTTTCTATTAAAGGTTTTAATTTAACTAGTAATGTATTTATAGCAATTTCATTCTCTATGAAAAGAATTAATAAGAAACAAGCTCTATTAAATTCTATCCACTTTTCTAGCACTTTTGGCGTTAAGTGTGATATTAATATTTCTCCAAATGTACATTCATTCTTTTTCAGCAATTCTTTGTCATATTGAATAAGTTTCTTCAACATTGTATGTAATCCAGGATGTTCAACCACATCGTATTCGGTATCATTATCCTTGATTTTTGAATCTGTACTGCTAATAAACTTAGCAATCGATTCAAACGCAAAATTCAATTTCTCTCCCGATCCCACTTTCAATATCGCTAAGGTAGTCATAACTATGCTACTGTTGCATAACCATGTTGCTGTATTCGCGATTATAGCATCAAAAAGCGGGCCACAAATTGCTTCGAGGAGTTCCTTTTCCCTAATATCGGCTGACTTCTTACTAGCGGAATTGTTATCACCTTGGCGTAAATATTCTACTACAGCTGGCGAAAAATAAAGAGATTTTCTCCTGGCCACGAGATATAATATGACATGTTTCCCATACTCATTTAGCGCAATGTTAACTAGATCCTCTTGTAATTCGGACAATATTATCTTCTGCATAAGAACGGTGTCGTCTACGGAGTCAAAGAGCGCCAATAATGTCATGTGACCGTATTTGGACATACAAATCGCCTTTACATTTCCTTTGAGGGCTTTCATAATAATTTTCCTATCTTTGCTAGTACTATGCCATATACATTGCATAGCAACTCTCACGCCCATTTTCGTTTGGGACAGAGTTATAATGTAAGATCGCAGCATAATTATTAACTCGTTCCTATCTTCCACCGAACATACACAGAGGAATTCCCATAGAATCGTTTGCAGCAGAGTAGAATTAACAAAACCTTTGTTTAAAATTCTAATTAGATTTGCTTTTACGGCAGATAGTGTAGCCAGTTTCATATCTATCGCAGTTTTGAATACATCCGATAATGATTTAATTTCCTTGTCTTTTTCCAGTTTATACATGTCCCCAAAAAATTCTTGCTTAAAATATATCTTTTCGAGACTTGTACACCAAGTAGAATACGTGAGTTCTACAAAAGAAGCTGATACACTGTGACTCATTAATTTGACAATATTGCCATAAAATCCAGAAATAATCTCACGCCTGATTTCTTGCGAGCCATGCTTTAAAATAGCTTTTACGCAATTTTTTGCGTATTTAGATTGTAACATCTCCACGATGAATGGCTTTATCTCTTGAGATATAGCTTGTAGAACATGTGCTTCGCAATTTTTTATTATACATTGAACTACTCTGGACATATCATGTGTAAATATCACTTTGTTGTAATGATTTTTCAGCATATTGTGCAACATCTTAGTTAACGTTACACGATCGACAGACTTGCAATCAGACCTACGTAACTTTTCATTGATCTGCTTAGCCCGAATGATTTTGTCAAATACTGCATCATTATTTAATTTTTTAGCTTTCCGTTTCTCTTTAAGTTCCTTTTTCTCCTTCTTTAATTGAAGCCAATCAGTTTTCTTGGTCATATTTTTCTCTAATTTTTTCAAATTTTCTTTTTTTAAGTTCTTCTGGTCTTCAGATTTTTGTTCAACTTGTTTTCTTTCCCTCTTCAATTTGAGCAACTTTATCTTCTCAATTGCATTATTCTTCCCCGCTTTTGTTACTTTTGTATTCTTTCCTTTTGAGTTCTTCTTTGTTAAAGACAGTTTTACATTTTTATCTAAAAAATATTTTTTATTTTTACATGTGACTATTTCTGCACCACAGTTTTCTTTTTCATTACCTGTAAATTTATTATCCAGAGATTTTTCAAATGTCACTTTCTTTCTCTTTTTATTATTTCCTGCATCAACATTATTTTCTGCTTTCAGGTCATCAGTGTCCAAACTCTCTGCTGATCGCTTCATTTTTGACTAAAATTAAAAAAAAATATCAATAAGGATTAAAGTAGACGCCAAATCTTCAAATTGCATGTATCATTTTTCACATATTAAAAAAATATAAAAAAATCTTACAAAAGTATTAATTTTTATTAGTTGTTTTTTTAGTTGAATTAATAAGAACAGTATACACTTTTGGAATTTAAAGTAAAAGATACATATTTGGTATTTATTAAAGCGAGAAAGAAAGTTCTGCAATATCGAATTCAGTCACTTGCATTATACTAGATTGGTGCATATCAAAAATTGCTATATATAAAATTAACAAAATTAAAAACATAAAAAAATTAAAATCATTAACTATCCCATAATGAAAATATCGCGTTATTTAACAAAGTTATTCATTGTTATTATTTCATTGTTAACATTGAATATATTATAAATTATGTCATTGCATTTAAATATTTATATAAAGCAGTCTTTAATGTGCACCAATATACTGGATGCACATTAATTCGGTGTAATGACCAAAATCATAAAACAATCTAATATAAGAATAAAAACCAGACTTTTGTCTTTAAAAATATAATAAATATTATCGTAATTTCACTCTAATCTCATATAACCTCAAAGAGAGATTGAGGACGCAAATCCAGTAACCGATGGAAACAACATCAATCTATTTTCAATGGAATGTTTCAGTGGAACGTTTTCCAGTTTTGGACTTGAAAAATCTTCTTTTTATTTATATTTTGTTTTTATTATCTGATAATATTAATTCCAAATACTGCGGATACCCAGTACGAAATCGATTTTACTTATTTCACCACGTGGTTTGCCTTCCGCTGCGCGTGCGCGACTCGCATTTTGATGATTGGTCCGGCGAGTATCGATTGTCATTTTACTCGACAATCGCTATTCGATAAATCGCGAGCATCGCGACCAGTTACAAAATGCCCTAAACATATTCAAGTTGCCTCGTGTTTCTTGCGTTGCTTGAAAGCGAATTTCGCGCGTGAAAAAATTACTCTTGTGTCGCACATCGAATTCGCTCGCGGTGGAACTCATCCGTACGCGATTCTACGTTAATTTCGCAAGTTTGGCGCTTCATCTTTCGCTCAGAATCGGATCGGAACCCTCTTCGCAGATATCACGTCAATTATCCGTTTGAAGTACACCGAAAGTACAACTTATGCACGATCGTTTGCATCGTTGTCAGGTATGTATATGTCTTTGTGTTACAATCAATGCTATATTTAATTAATATATATCAAGATTTAAATATCTCAATTCAAATTCAATGCTCCATTCTCTTTTATATCTTTGAAACATCAAAGACACGTGACAGATGTCATGCCACGTAACAGATAATCGTGAACAGATAATGAAAAAGACGCGGAAAGGTAAAACATTGAAATTTAAATGATTGAATTTTAATACTTAGAATTTGAATACTCTTTATAAAATATTAATTTGTCATATTTTCAATATGTCAACGCGACCGGTGAATGACAAGTTAATTTTCTAGAGAGAAATTCAAAATTTAATTATAATCCAATGGCTATATTAATAAGATTGGTTTATACATTTAGATCCAAAGAAAACAAGACAATTATATTAAAGAATTTTACAACAGTTACAAAGTCATGCAAAGCTTCCTCTCCTAAACGTACCTCTCCTAAACTAATAATTTAAATTTAAATACTTATATTTCTGTAGCATTTGCGACATCGCGATAGCTGCCCTTCACATATTAGAGATCCTAATTGCCTGTAATAATAGATAAGATCTGATCACGAGATGACAAACTTTTGATTAGTCTATCGTTTTTTGTTAATTTCAGTAAGTGGAATGTAAAATAATAGTCTAAAAGTTAGAGACTGAAATAGTATATACAAGATAATAATTCATTTTAATTTTAATATGCAAATACTTCGAAAATATTGAAATTTTAATGCAAAGAAATAATGCAAAAGAATTTCAAATAAAAGTTGTACGATACAGAAGGAGTCATATCACGATATATCACATACAATGATGTATATTACTATACTTTTATCTGAATTATATTCTAAAATAATCTAAAATGTCCTCTCCGAAGAAAATGTTATCTGATACACGTTACAAGTATCACCTCTTACTATCTACACCTCTTCTATAAGTAAAATTTTCCTCAGAGAGAACATTTTGGAATGCACCCAAGCAGAACAACAAGTCATCATGATGTCAAAATGATTCCAAGATGATCATTAAAATCATTTTTCAATTCATTTTAACATCATTTTGACGTTATCGTGACTTGTAGTTCTGCTTGGGTAGCTTGGAAAGTTTTTCAGTAAAATTACATATTTTTGAAATATTTGTCTGTTAAGATGAATCTACTTGTATAAAAAGAGAAGGTATTATAGTATATCTTATATTGTCCTATCTCACTTTCGTTTTGATGAAATCACTCTAGCCAGACTTTATAATATGAGGGGTACGCTCCTTTGGCGCTCACAGTGCTAATGAGCATCATTTATCCTCATTTAATAGATGAATAACAAGGATAAAATAATTCCAAGAACACCGAGCAGCAAATAAAACGTAGCCAGGGTCATCTACTTTGTATCGGTTTTTAGCTCCGCCCCTGGTTGGGCGACGAAGGGAGGAACGCGCGCGCGGGAAGCCGCGTCAGATTCCCGAGACAGCCGCTCGAGCTGCTTTGAGAAGGGCGGGAGCGGTTCGCAGCTGGCTGGTCTCGTGCCGCGCCTTAGTGTGTATTTTTAACCCAGGTCTGATCCGCGTTTGTCCCGTGTGAAACGATCAAGTCAAGCATCCACACATCCGTCCGCGAGTGCTCGCGAGCGAGAGTGTGCCGGTAATTCGTAGCATCGCGCTGCATCGAGGAAAATCGGTGCAGAGCGAAGTCGGATCGATCACGCAACGGGAAGACGAAAGGGAGAGAAAGAGTGAGAAGGAAAGTGGAAGGGGGAAGGAGAGAGACAGAGGGAACGGCGCGCAACCGGCGCAACAGGTGAGAAAACGTGGCGGCGTGGCGGCTGCGTCAGCTGATCGCGCCGCTACGTCGGACGACGAGCGAAGGCTCGTCTTTATTTTGACTTGTATTTACCCATTTCCCGATATTCGGGAAGCTATATTTGTACTGTTGCCAACGAGGATCGCGCTATGCGGACGTGGCTGTTCACATCGCTTCTCGCCAAATCACGTTTCTGCTCGCGGACCGCTCACCGAGAGGCGGCGCGCGTTCAGAGTTCCACGCGCGATAATTTTTTTCCTGTCACATAGCTGCGTTCCGCAGATGCTTTTCTGCTTCGAGATAAATTCAGAGTAGCGTGATTCGAGCACTACACTGTTATATCAAAGAAGCAATGGCAATTCAATCTCTTGAGTAAATAACATTTTGTTATTATCTTCCATATCAAAATTTCTGGCGATTGAAAGCACTAGTTCGTATCTGGTTCATATTAAAGTCGTTGTGACTGATTTAATTTGAGTATAAAAATGAAACCCTGGTGAAAATTTTTCTCAGAATTTTTCATATAATTTTTCAAAATTTCTATATAATTTTTCAGAATTTCTATATAATTTTATAATTTTCTCACATTTTTTTAATATGAATTGGAACATTTCTCAAAAAATCTACATCTTTTCTCAGAGTTTTTTATATAGATTAATTATAAAATATCGTAAGATTTCTAAGATTTTTTGTAAGTATAATTTCTGATGAAATATATTATAAGATCTAAAAAATTTTTAAATATTTTTTTTAATTATGAGATGAAAATTTTCATAATATTTCAGAATTCACTTGTATAAAAAATTCTGAGAAAAAATATTAATTTTCTGAATATTTCTGAGTATTTCTGAAAAATGTTCCAATTCGTATAAAAATTATGAGAAAAATTTTCACCAAGGAATCCAAATATTTTATATTGTAATACATATTTTACCTAATAGGTAAAATGAAATGTACTGAGTTTTTCAGGATTTAATCGATTCTTGTATAAACATATCTTTATGTTATTTTGTGTACGATGGCTTCAATGCGCACTGAGTACCTTCAATTGAATTCGCTATAAATTAATTCGCTATAACATTTCTGTATGCTCCATAGTCTTGCTTTAAGAGATCTTAAGTCATAAGTCGAAAGAAATTATATAAGAGCCGTAGCAGAAAGGCTGATTTATAATCTTATTAATTATAAGATAGTGACTTAAGTATTATGTTTTCGTCTACAATAAAGAAGAGAAAAGAAGAACAGTAGAGATATCGGGAATAAGCTGATTTTCTGGCTCAGTCAGAAATGGTTGATTGATCAACGTCGATCGATGTTGAATTAATATCGATTCGACGTTGATCAATCAATCATCATCATTTTTGGCTGGGCCGGAAAACCAGCTTACCTTCGACTATCTACAGCCTCTACTATTACTGTTCATTGTAGACGACGCTTTATGTCTTTAGTAACGCACAAAAACTTATGACTTATATTTTAAAGGCACCATGTATTTATATATTTTTAAGACATGAGTCATAAGATAGTTTTTGTTCGTTACTAAAGATATAAGACTTAAGACATAAGATATTGTCTTAAGATTATAAGTCAGCTTTCTGTTAAGGCCCTAAAATCATTTCTATCTTTAAACTGTTTTTGCGCAGTTTAAGCTTTAATCGTTAGATTAAATGAATTGAGCAAAATTCAATTTTTATATATAGCCTAAAAGCATAAGTTTTGTGACAGATATATCGTCACTTAGAACTTTACAGGCTTACGGCTTCTTAAAGGTTGTGAATTTACTCTTAGTAAACAACGTTTATATTAACGTACTTAATAATAACCTAAAGGGATTAAATAAATTTAAAAATATTTCATTTGATTTTTTTTATTTAATTAATTAATTATTTAACCATAATTAATTAAATTATTAATTATTTTATTAAAATTAAATTATTTAACCATAATTATTTAACTTATTATTATTTAACCATAACGGCGTAAACAAAGCTTGCACAATACATGAGATGAAATTTTCCGTTATTTTGCATTATTTAAAACGATGAAAAATTTTATATTTGATTTACTAACCATGTGAACTTCCTTTTTTTTTCGATGAAGCATTATATGTAAAATTGGAGTGATATAAGTTACACACGAAAAATTTTAATTCATGTGTAATTCAAACGTGTAACTCAATTCTAAATTATAAATTATGACACAACTATTCATAATAAATAAGCGTTAAGTTATCAAATTTATCTTAAGTATTTATTGATATAGTAAGTGCATCAATTTTTTCATAATGTAAATGTATTCCTCGATATATTCATAACAATCTATGAATCTAATAATGATTAATACGAATACAATACTTGTTAAGTGAACGAGTAAATTATTAATTAACATTTTTATTATCTTTCTCGTAATTTTCATTAAACATTTTATTATAAATAATAATATTTTATAAATACATATATTAGCACAGAGCAGATCTGCTTTTATACGAAAGTGCGTTCGGTTGGGTGTTATTTAATCTAAACTTGAATCTCGAAATTAAAGTAATCATTTCTATCGCCGAAAATTGTTTTAATTATAAAATAAAAAAATAATATATACAGATATATCAATACGTAATTTGGATTAATAAATTCACTGTTGAATTAATGAGTCAAATTTAAATCACTTCCTTGAAATAAATCTTGTTATTTTTAACTAAGTGTTCTCTCTCAAAATGTATTATTAATGTATATTTTAATACAAAATAATTAAAAATTATATAATTAAAGAGACAATCTAAAACAATCCATTTCTGTGATTGAATCGCTTAGTTTCAAAGTAAATCAACACTATTATACCTTATATATGCATTAATAAATAATAAGCTAAATTTGAATTAAATTTAATACACTTCTTAAATTTAATTTTATTGTTATCATTTTTAGTTATATTAACAATTTAATATATGTTATGCTACTGCATTTATAGATACTTTATATAAAGTAGCCTTTAATGTGTACTAATCCAGTGTAGTGCGAGTGATTGAATTCATCGTAACAGTGTACGAGTAGCTCGCACTATTCCATCACGTTGAAAGTATGTACTGAATGCGAAATTATATACTTACATATATAAAAATATTTCATAAATCTGACTGATAAAATATTTAACGCTTTTTTAAACAGACATATATCAACATATATATTATATTAGATTTGTAAAATGAATTTTAAGATTACCATCATATCATATTATTGTGTGTGTGTGTGTGTGGGTGTGTGTGTGTGTGTGTGTGTGTGTGTGTGTGTGTGTGTGTGTGTGTGTGTGTGTGTGTGTG
>Ga0157363_1001375_pt1 | contig 20147 bp, 18 predicted proteins | sample AttsexASBM1_FD_111477 | JGI IMG/M metagenome (GOLD analysis project Ga0157363, IMG submission 111477) | Fungus gardens microbial communities from leaf cutter ant in Ribeirão Preto, State of São Paulo, Brazil - Atta sexdens ASBM1 | ecosystem: Host-associated > Fungi > Mycelium > Unclassified ... | reverse complement strand
GAGGCGTGCAAAGGGTTTTCTGCTGGAGAATGTCAGAAGCGTCAACTCAGATGACTTTCGGCAAACCGCTCCAGCGCCTGCCCGTCCAGTCGATAGCGCACCCATTCGTTTAATGGCAGCGCATCAATGCTTTGATAGAACTCTTTGGCGGGTTGATCCCAGCTCAGCGCGCTCCATTCAATCCGACCACACTGACGTCTGACCGCTTCCTGCGCAATGAATTTGAGCAGGGCCTTACCCACGCCGAGCCCGCGGTAATCCGGCGAAAAATAGAGATCTTCCATATAAATGCCACGCCGACCCAGCCAGGCAGAATAGCTGCTGGTGATCACGGCATAACCCGCCACCCGACCGTTGATTTCGCACAGGCAAGCCTCGGTATTGCTTTCAGGGCTGAACAGCATGTTTTTAATGGCTTCCGGACTGGTCAGCGAATCCTGTAAACCGTGTTTATAAACAGAGAGTTCAGCAATCATGTTGTAGATCGCTTCTGCATCTTCAGGGCAGGCTTGCCGGACAGTCAGGGTCATAAAAGCTTCTTTATTTCAATGAATTGAAGCTTTGGATGATAAAGGGTAATGTTGAGTGAATGAAGTGCAATAAAATCAACAATAGGTGAATTTCATGCATCATATATTGCGGCGGCTGGATCTTAATCTCTTACCGGTTTTTGACGCAGTGTTCAGACACCGATCGGTGAGACTGGCAGCGATTGAACTCTCCTTGAGCACTTCTGCCCTCAGTCACGCTTTAACGCGCTTGCGTGAGTTCCTCAAAGATCCGCTGTTTTACCGCGATGGACATAAAATGTGCCCAAGCGTTTATGCCTGCCAGCTGGCACCCTTTATTGCCGAGACGCTGGCCGCGCTAAACAAGCACCTTTGCCCCACTGAACAGTTTAATCCGCTGTTAAATCAGGACTGTTTTAAAATTGCAGTGACGGATTATACCGTTTTCTGCGTGTTTCCCGGTTTGATGAAAGCCCTCAGTGATGCCGCCCCTCACCTGAGCTTTGAACTGTGCCATTTACCGCACAACCCGGCACTCACTGAACTGCTGGCCGGTGAAGTCGATCTTGCGCTGAGCTTTAGCGAGCCGGGTGATAGCAAACATCCCGACATGGAAGAGACCGATTTATTCAGTGATGAGTTTGTGGTGATCAGTAATCTGAACCGAACCCGTCTGACACTGGAATCGTATCTGTCCGCCGGTCATCTGGTCGTCACTCCCTGGAATGAGAAACAGGGATTGCTGGACTCGCACCTGAAACGACTGGGTCTGAAACGAAGGACGATAATCAAAACCCCGTCGATGCTCAGTTCGCCCTTTATCGTGGCTGAGAGTGATCTGCTGATGGCGATTCCATCGTTCGTGGCCGGGAAATTGGCTCCCACCGTCAGCGTAAGCACTTTCCCGTTACCGTTTAAGGCACCCCGCTTCACTGTGAAGATCTATACCCATAAACGCAGCGGAAAACGGGAAGCCACAGACTGGCTAAAGTCTGTGATGGTCGAACAGATGAAATCTCTCGACGATGTTGCGAGACCAACTGACTCGTCTCTCACAACCGCAATATATGGGTGATGGCGCTGTTCAGGGCGTCAATGCTGGCATCGCCCTTCCATGCTGTTTGTCATCGCCTTCATTATCAGGCCGCAAGCGAAGGGGATGGATTTCTCGCGGTGAGACTTCCGCCCCTACTTCCAGCTCGCAACACCATGGGCAATCACGTTAAGCGGCTCTCCACGCAGCGGATAAGGCTGGCGGAGAACGATACGGCTGGCGAATTTTTCAATGCCGATATCGTCCTCCAACAGGCGCTCCATCAGGTCCTGAAACATCGATATGGTGGGTGCGATGATCTTGAGCAGGTAATCGTAACCGCCACTGACGTTATAGCACTCCACAATTTCACGATACTGACTTGCACCCATCTCGAACTTGCGAAAATCAGCAGGTATGTGGCTGCTTAATGTGATCTCGGAAAACACCACCACGTTGCTGCCCAGTTTATCCAGGTCGATTTTGGCGCTGTAGCCGGAAATCACGCCGCTCTGCTCCAGACGTTTGGTGCGCGTCAGACAGGGGCTGGCACTGAGGCTTATTGCCTCGGCCAGATCCAGATTGGAGCAGCGGCCATCGCGCTGAAGATGTTCAAGAATTCTCAGGTCTGCAAGATCCAGTGATTTCGGCGTTGCCATAGGTGAATACGTTCCTGAAAGTGCCCTGTCACGCTCTCGGCGCAGAGGCCTCGGTCAGCGCCTGGTCGAGAACCTCAATGACCGTGCCTGCCTGTTCCTCAGTGAGGATCAACGGAGGCCGGATTTTCAACACATTGTGTCCCTTCGCGCAGGCGCTGATCAACACACCTTTTTGCCGCATCAGATTCACCACCTGATTGGTCAGCCAGCGATCCGGAGTGCGACTTTGACGATCGGCCACCAGCTCAACACCGACGAACAAGCCAGCGCCCCTGACATCACCTATGGTGGGGTGTCGTGCACAAAGTGCTGAGATGCCATTAAGCAGGACGTTGCCCACATGGCGTGCATGTGCAATCAAGCCTTCGTTTTCGATGGTTTTTAGCACTGCAACAGCCGCCGCGCAGGAAACGGTATTGCCGGCAAAGGTATTGAAGTAGCGGGAGCGCTGACCAAACTCTGCCAGCACATCAGCAGTAGCGAGCAGACCGGCAATCGGCTGACCGTTGCCCATCGGCTTGCCCAAGGTCAAGATGTCCGGCATCACACCATGACGCTGGAAGCCCCACATATGCTCTCCGGTGCGACCAAATCCCGGCTGCACTTCATCAGCAATAAACAAGCCACCGGCCAGTTTGATCGCCTCGACGGCCCCTTTGAGGAAGCCTTTTGAACCGGGCAGAATGCCGTCGCTGGTGAATAAGGAGTCGACGATCAATACAGCAGGCTTGATACCATGACGCTGAAGATCGGCAATCGCCGCCTGGACATCTTGCGTGAAGCGCTCACCGAGATCCTCACCCTCAGCGTGGTACTGACAGGGTGCCGTCACCAGGCGAACATGCGGCCCAAGGTCGACATCCACACCAAGGGAAGGCGAGAACTGAGAAACGGTGTCGGTAATGCCGTGGTAGGCCGTTTCGGTCACGATGATCCCGGTGCCGCCGGTGCGCACTTTGGCGATGCGATATGCCAGATCGTTTGCCTCGCTCCCGGTGCAGGTCAGCATCAGATGCGCCAGTTCCGTCTCTGGTACGGTGGCCAGCAGTCGCTCGGCCAGGTCCAGAATCGTTCCATGGAGATAGCGCGTGTTGGTCGCCAGCGTCTGAACCTGCGCGCAGATCGCTTCACTCACCGCGGGGTGGCAGTGCCCTAATGACGTCACATTGTTGTAAACGTCCAGATAGCGACGACCATCAGCATCTATCAACCATGCCCCTTCGCCGCGCACAATATGCAACGGATGCTCATACATCAACCGATAAGCCGGTCCTAATAGTGCATCGCGCCGATCAATCATGCCTGCAGTCACGGGGCCCACATCAGCACGGCCGGGAATGTAGGCATTCACCATATTCAGGTCGGTGGTACTTTTCATTGCTGTCTCCGATTAGCGATGTCCGATAGCAGCCGATCGCGTGCATTCTCACGAGAAAAGTCGGCCAGTTGTGCCAGCGCTTCCCACGCCGCCGGGTTGTGCCGCATGATGTAGTCGCGATTGTGTGGGTAGCGTACTGCGCGCCACTCCGAAATCAGCGCGGTGATCAAATGGCGCGTCGCCATCAGATCGGTCACAATCTCGAGCTCTGCATCAGCGAGCGGCAGCGAGTGGTGGTAAGCGCCGACGAACTGAGCAGGGCCGGCAAAAGGGTCACGGTTACCGGTCATATGGAAAGCGGCAGCGGTGGCGACTTCCCCGACCAGTGGCGCGTAAAGCAGGTCACCGAAGTCGATGATCCCGGTAATGCAATCTGGCTCTTGCGGCGCAACCAACACGTTATAGAGATGAAAGTCATTGTGGATGACCTGAGATCGTAGCGTTGGCAACACAGGCAAGACATGGTGTTTGAACCGGGACATAAACACATCCGCCAGCTTGCGTTTTTCGGGATCAATCAGCTCTGCCAACTTATCCGTCAGACGATGGGCAGCGGAAACATTCCACAGCAGATCATGGTTAGCTGCAGGATGTGAAAACCCCTGCAATGCGAGGTCGAGTCGCGCCAGACATTGCCCCATGGCACGCCGCTGAATCACCGTTCGCGATGTTTCCTTAACCTGCACCCCATCCAGGTAGCTGAGCATGCGCACCAGCGTGGTCGAGCCGTCTTGCCACGTGACATAGGTATGCGAGTGCCCGGACGATGTAGTGATGACTCGCGGAATCGGCAAATCGGGCGAGGTGCTTGCGACATGATTTAGCGCCGCCACCTGAAAATCGACCACCGGTTCCGATTCAGACGGGTTGCTGATCTTGAAGATGTAGCGAGTCCCGTTTGATTGCTCAATACAGCAGTTCTGATCGCGCTCACCGGCGAGAAACCTGATATGCCCCTCGATGCCATAAACTGCCACCACCTTGCGTTGAATTTCAGCGAGGCTGATGGCTGGCGCGTCAGTGCTTAACGCGGCAGCGCTTTTTGCCTCGCCCTCCTGCAGAGTTTGCGTGGCGTGATCATTGGGCTCGCTCATCGTCATCACAGACCCAGTAAGGCAGGCAGTTGACGGAAGTCAGTGAGGCGGTTAACGCCGTAACCTTCAGAGTAGGTTTCGTGGCCGCGATCGATAAAGGCTCTGGCCATAAAGCCAAGATCGTAGGCCGTCATCATGTCATAGCGGAAGCTCGACGAGCAGTGCATCATTTGCTCTGGTCCGCAGCCCAATTGATCAAACATATATTCGAACATCTGCGCGCGGGGTTTATAAGCGCGAGCTTCTTCAGCGGTATAGACCGCATGGAAAGGGGCTTTGAGATGGGCAACGCTATGGGGAATCAGATCCACCATTGAGTTGGACAAAATCACCAAAGGGATGTGCTGGGCAACGATCTCAAGGGTTTCGACCACATGCGGGTGAGGCTGCCAGGTGGGTACGGCATCATAGAGTGCAAAGGCGTCAGAATCGCGGAGTTCAACATTATGCACATGACAGGCTCGCTGCAAGGCATTTTTGATGACGTCGAGGAACGGCTTCCAGTCTCCCAGCACTTCGTCGAGACGGTAAAAGCAGAAACTTTCAAGGAAAGCAGGCATGACATTTTCTGAGACGCGATCGGCGAAAAGCGTTTTCGCGGTCGGCCCCATTTCAAAATTAATGAGCGTACCGTAGCAATCAAAACTGATAAATTTCGGCTTAAAAATCATCGCATTAACCCTCTCCGTTATACATAAATAAAGTATATCCACCGGGCCAAACACAAAAATTCTTAAAATAATGGTTATCGGGTAACTTCTACTTAAATCTCAACCCATCTCAGCATTTTGATTTTTTTGCCCACCTCTCCGAATATTCAATTAATCCTCATTTAGTACCAAGTAAAGATCGATAGCCATTAGCTTAAAAACTCACTAACATTACCGCGCATTTTTTTACATCTCATTGATAAAATTCACAAACAGTAAGGATTTAGCCTTGCTGTTATTGCTTGCGTTACACCTTAGGGAACATTTATGTCTGGTCATAAACTGTCCAAACCAGCAGCCGCATGGCTTGCTATTTTGGGAGCCATCATTCTGGTGATGGCCGCATTTCTTACCTTTTACGGCTGGCAGTTGGTCAGCCTGCACGGCAGCGCGTACTTCCTGATCGCTGGCGTGGCATTGCTTATTTCGGGAGTGCAGATTATCCGCCAACGGGTTAGCGGCGCGCTGCTGTATGGCGTTGTGCTGTTGGGCACCGCTATTTGGGCGCTGTGGGATGTCGGTCTGGATTTCTGGCCACTGGTCTCACGACTGTTGACGCTGGCAGGTTTTGGCATCTTAGTGGCTATCTCCTTACCGCTTCTGCTTAAGAAAGCAGGTAAAAAGTCATGCTGGAAACTCACCGCCTCCTTAGCCGGTGGACTGGCGATTGCCTTCGCTGCCACCCTTGGCGGTATGTTTGTGCCGCACGATCCTATTAGCGCGTCTGGCGATGCTTTGCCGCTGGTCAAAGTGAAGCCAGGCGAAGAGCAGGTCAACTGGGACAACTACGGCAACACCTCAGGCGGGACGCGCTTTGTCGCACTGGATCAAATCACCCGCGACAATGTGAAGGACCTGCAGGTTGCATGGACCTACCGCACCGGGGATATCCCGGTCAGCCCAAACGGTGGCGGAGCGGAAGACCAGCAGACGCCTTTGCAAATCGGCAACCGCCTCTACTTGTGCACTCCGCATAACAACGTGATTGCGGTTGATGCCACCACGGGCAAAGAGCTGTGGAAAACTGAAATCAACGCTAAGCAGAAAAAATGGATGCGTTGTCGCGGATTGGCCTACTTCGATGCCCAGGCACCGTTACAGCAACCTGATTTGCCGGACTCCACTCCGGTGAGTACCGTGTCTGTTGCGGCAAATGCTCAGTGCCAGCGTCGTATTCTGATGAACAGCGTGACGCCAGAGCTGATTGCGCTGGATGCGGATACCGGTGAGTTCTGCCATGACTTTGGTAACAACGGCCGTGTCAGCCTGAGCGACCATATGGGTAAAGGCGCGGACAAAGGCGAATACTACCCTACCTCTGCGCCAACGCTGGCGGGCACGACCGTGGTCATCGGCGGTCGCGTCGCGGATAACGTGGCGACCGATATGCCAGGCGGCGTGGTGCGTGGATTTGATGTCATCACCGGCCAACTGCGTTGGGCGTTTGATCCAGGCAACCCTGAGCAGAAACAGGCGCCAGCAGAGGGTCAAACCTATGCACGCTCGACACCCAACGTGTGGGCGCCAATGTCTTATGACAGCCATTCAAACACCGTTTATATGCCAACCGGCAGCGCGGCGGTCGATTTATGGGGCGTGAAACACAACCCGCTGGATCGTAAGTTTGGTGCCTCGATGGTGGCAGTGGATGCCAGCACTGGCCGGGTGAAATGGGTCTATCAGACGGTTCATAACGATCTGTGGGACTTCGATGTGCCGATGCAGCCCTCTTTCTCTGACTTCCCAGGGCCTGATGGCAAAACCACACCGGCACTCATTTTCGGCACCAAATCGGGCCAGCTTTTTGTACTGGATCGCGCCACCGGTAAACCGTTAACCAAAGTGGAAGAGCGCCCGGTGTCCAAAGGGCAGATCCCGGATGAGATCTACTCACCGACACAACCCTTCTCAGTCGGCATGCCTACCATTGGTGCGGATGTGTTGAAAGAGTCGGATATGTGGGGCGCCACGCCATTCGATCAGCTGATTTGTCGCATTCAGTTCAAATCCAAACGTTACAACGGACTCTTCACCCCGCCAGGCACTGACCCTTCACTCAATCTGCCTGGCTCGCTGGGTGGCATGAACTGGGGCGGACTGTCGATTGATCCGGTTAATCAGTATCTGTTTATCAACGATATGCGCGTGGGTCTGGAAGTGCAGCTGATTCCGGCTTCACCGGAGATTCAGGGCGCGAAAAATGATGGCAACGAAGCCGCGGCAATCAGCCGTCCTCTGCCATTAGCAGGCACGCCGTATGCCATTAATGCCAAAGTGCGCTTTATGTCACCGCTGGAGATCCCTTGCCAGAAGCCACCGTTCGGCACGCTGACCGCGGTTGACTTGAAAACGCAGAAAATTGCCTGGCAGGTGCCCGTCGGTACCGTACAGGATACCGGTCCCTTTGGCGTGAAAATCGGCCTGCCGATGCCGATTGGTATGCCAACCATTGGCGGTACGCTCGCGACTCAGGGCGGTTTGGTATTTATCGCCTCCACGCAGGATTACTATCTGCGCGGCTTCGATACCTCTACCGGTAAAGAAGTGTGGAAAGCACGTCTGCCAGTGGGCAGCCAGGGCACGCCAATCAGCTATAAGTCACCGGTGGATGGCAAGCAGTACCTGCTTATCTCTGCAGGCGGCGCACGTAACTCACCGGATCGCGGTGATTATGTGATTGCTTATAAGTTGCCGTAATTAAAGGTGTGAATGAGATCAACAGCCATCCCTCTGGGGTGGCTGTTTTGTTTGAGGGGTGGTGTTATAAGGAATCCCGCCATTTTTTCATAATGCAGTCATATGGCAAAGCCACCGGTAAACTTGTTCAGAACTTGTCCAGATAGCCACACGCTACTGGTGATCGGCGCGGGCCCTATTGCGAGAGCCTTGGTACAAGCGCATTTACAGGTTCGCCCTGGTATTACAGACGTATTGCTGTGGAATCGCTCCGCAGAGAAGCTTCATCCACTGTCAGACAATCTGCAGCAGCAAGGCATCAACGCTGGTATTGCTCCAGATCTTGCCACCGCCGTTTCGCGCACAGACATCATCTCAAAGGCGACCAGTGCCACAATCCCGGTGATTAAAGGCAGCTGGTTCACACCTGGCACACATATCGATTTAGTTGGCAGTTTGGCCGGGGAGCAGTCAACCACTGCGACATTGAGCAACCCCGAACTGGCAGCGGCGGATATCGGAACGCGTTTGATTGGTGTTGAATAGGGTGTTGTTAGAGGTTCATCTCGCTATGATTGTGCGGGCGGGATAACTTAACGATGAAGTTAACGTTAGTGAACAGGCTGATAACCTACATTAAGATGATTGGCTAACTTGACGAGCCGTTTATCGAGCGTCCAGAGCGTTGCTCCGGGGGTAATGAGAGCAGATGCAAGCAAGGTGATATCCACCAGGCCACAGCCGTGTCCGTACAGCATTTTATTTTCAATAAATGCCATCACCTCACTCATGCTGGCTTGGTGGCATTGCGGTAACAAGTTCAGGTCACGGAGTGTGCGCACGCGGGGCGCTGGCGGAGTGCCGCAGGCAAGTTCTCCAATCACCATTGGATGAATCAATACCAGGTCCCCGCTCAGTAACCGCACTAACTCTTCATTTCTGTTTTTGAAATGATCTACCCAGACAGATGTATCAACCAGAATGGACATTATGCAGACGGTTCCTCGCGACGGCGGGGAATGCTTTCCATTTCAGGCGCTGCGCCACCCAATGAAGCAAGGCGCTTTGCCGCTTGTACCCGAACAAACGTTTTCATCGCTTCACGGAAAATATCAGCCTTGTCCATATCTGGATCGGCCATATCCAGAGCCTGAGCATACAGCATATCATCAATCGTCACTGTAGTACGCATCTCGCCACCTCATATGATTCACAAACTGATGTCATCATGCATCAAAATATGAATCAGGTCAATTTCTCACCGCGATGATGACTTGGGTAAGAAGCGAGCAACATCGATGGCAATGATGATCGTAGCTAAGCGTGCATGTATTTCACCAAATTTCATCCTTCATTGCCTTGGATAAAATCTTGCGAAGACGATCAGAACATCAATCGCGCTGCTATCGGAGATGTGAGATTCCATTGCGGCACGATTGATTCCATGTATGACAGGCTTGCCAGAGGCTTCTAATCCGCTGGCAGGCTTCTACCAGCGTATAAAAGCTTGTCCGTAAAGCCCCGCCCGGCTAACTCAGTTGATAAAACGCACCAGCTTCCGCTTCACTCAGCGCGAGTTTCTGCACCGTACCGGTCTCTGATGAGCGCACTGCCGCTTCAATCACCGCCATGACCGCGATCGCCTGAGCTGGAGAGACAGGATTAGCCTGCTTGCCCGCCAGCGCATCTCGCACCTGGATATAGTACTGACGCTGGTCGCCTTTTGGCGTTTTGAGTGACGTGACCTGCAGATTACTGTCAAACACCATCAAATCATCCTGATCTTCGCCCCAGGTCGCGGAACCCGGCACGATGCCAGCAATCAGTTGCGCTTCCTGCTGGTCGGCTTTGGGTTTAACCACGCTGCCTTTGTCCCCGTGAACGGTAAAGCGTGACACGCCACCCGCGGCGAGCATGCTGGCATGCAGGATCACTTTATGCTCAGGGTAGCTAAGCGTGACGTGCGCCCAGTCATTGCTTTTACCGCCATGACGCAGTACGGCGATGTCACCAGATACGGTTTCTGGCAGTCCGAAAAGTTGCAGAGCCTGATCGATGATATGAGGCCCAATGTCGAACCATAAGCCGCTACCAGGAATATCGTGTTCTCTCCAGCGGTCGCGCACTTCCGGGCGGAATCGGTCGATGTGAGACTCGAAATGTTTGACCTGACCGATCGCGCCAGAATCGATGACCTTTTTTACCCCCAGGTAATCGGTATCCCAGCGACGGTTTTGAAATACTGAGAGCAGTAATGTCTTCTCACGGGCCAGTGCCGCCAGCTCTCTGGCCTCTGCCAGATCCAGCGTAAAGGGTTTATCCACCACAACATGCTTACCGGCATTCAGCGCCAGCTTCGCCAGGAGTGCATGAGTCGCATTGGGCGAGGCGATCACCACCAAATCAATTTCAGCATGCTGGATGGCCGCTTCCGGGGAGTCGAGAACGATGACGTCAGGCAGGTCCTTTTTGACCTTCTCCTCACTGCCAGACGAAACAACATGCAGCTTCAAACCGGGAACGGATTGAATTAAGGGTGCATGAAATGTTTTACCGACAAATCCGTAGCCGATGAGGGCGACGCGAATCTCTTTCTGAATACTCATTTCTGACTCCTCTTGCCATTAAGAATGTGTGATGTTGACCTGTGTAGCGTCGGTGACGTCAAAATCGCTCCAGGGCGCATCAAGGAAAAGTTGATGGATATCGGTGAGCGGTGCGACCAGATAGGGTTCACAACGGTTGAGCTTCATATGATCGGCCACCACCCAGTGTTCGCTGCTTGCCGCCAGCATGGCGCGCTTCACTTCCGCATCCCCCTCCTGGCTGGCACTCAATCCAAATCGGGCATGCAGCGCACAGGCCCCCAGAATGGCGATGTCGGCACGATACTTTTCAAGCAGAGATAGCGTGGCGCTGCCGGAAAACAGCCGTTGTTGTTTGTCCCATTTGCCGCCCAAAAGAATGAGTTCGACATCCGGCTTATCACTGAGGTGATGGGCAATATCCAGTGACGTAGTGATGACCGTTGCTGGGCCTTTTAGCAGCGTGGCGACCGCCAGCACTGTGCTGCCCGCATCCAGAAACAGCGTGGCACCTGCCGGTATTTTTTCCGCTACCTGCCTGCCAAGTTCAATTTTGACATCGGGAATAAGGGCACTGCGCTGATGGCGATTCATCACTGACAGATCCAGTGCCACGGCTCCACCATGGTTTTTCTGCGCCAGACCCTGTTTTTCCAGATCGGCCAGGTCGCGACGCACGGTATCCGCTGAAACCTGCAACTGCTCCACGAGTTGCCCAATTCCCACTTGACCTTGTTCAAGCAGCAATTCCATCAATAATTTTTGTCTAGCTGTTTTATGCATGCCGATCTCAAAACCGCAAAATATTGCAATATACAGCAGAATACAGCATGAGGGGTGCGGTGAATACTGCTTTCTGAGGGTGGATACAATCGAACTAACGAACGGTGCCGGGATAGCATCCGAGAGAGGGGATTTTATAATTCTGTAAAGGCTTCCACTGCCGTGAGAACTGAATAAACAATTAGCCGATTTACGAGTGACATAATCCGGCTATCGATATTGTGCTGACAAACCAGTGTGCATTCGCTTTTACAACTAGAGCAGTATGACCTGCTTACCACTAAAATTACGATACTGCAGAGCCAGCAGCTGCGCCGGTAGTTGTTCCCAGCTGAAGTGCAGCAACATTTCACTTTGCAGTGTGCCCTGCGCAATCTGCCTCAGCATCTGTTCTCCCTGCTGCGTGAGTCGTTGCCATTGCTGTGCATTACCATGCTGGTGCAGCGCGCCGAGCGCCACTTCATGCAACGACAACGCACGACCAAACGCCGGATTTGGCCACTCTTTCACCCGCCCCTGAATGCATACCAGATGCCCATTCGCCATCAGGTTATTCGCCAGAAGCGCTGCTTTTTCCGGGCTGACAGCATCGATAACAGCAAAATAGCGCTCCTTCACGGCAGAAGCATCATGCTGCTCATCGCTGTAACAGCGCTTCGCACCCAGTGCGTGCAGACGTGACCAGTGACGTTCACCGCTTAACATCGTGACCTCAAAGCCACGTGCGTAGGCCAGCTGCACAAGAAAATGCCCGACCGATCCCCCCGCTCCCGAAATCAAGAGTGGCGCGCCAGGCTCAACCGGGATCTTTTCAATTGCCTGCCAGGCGGTAAGTGCCGGGCAAGGGAAAGCGGCGGCGGTCGCGAAGTCGAGTCCATCCGGGATAGGCAGCAAAACCTGCGCAGCCAGCACGGTATACTCAGCGAAACTGCCATTGCGTTGTAAATTCTGATGGTAGGCAACGCGCCTGCCCAACCAGTGCTGGTCGACATCGGAGCCAACCGCGACCACCGTGCCCGCACCATCGACGCCAGGCACCCGATCCCTCTGGGTGTCGAGCACTTTCCAGTCAACCGGATTCAAACCTGTCGCGGCATTCCTGACCAGCACTTCGCCCGGTTGGAGGGGTGACAAACTCAGGTAGCGTTCCTGCAGCGCCAGCGGGTTATCGCCACCCTGCCACACCCACCCTCGCCACTCGGCGGGGAGGGTAAATTCCTGCTCAGACATACGCACCTGCAGAATAGGTCAGCTCGTAACTGTGGCTGTAAATCTCGATGATGTTGCCGAACGGGTCTTCCATATAGACCATGCGATACGGTTTCTCACCGGGGAAATACTCACGTACCGGCATACGTTGCTTACCACCCGCTGCAACAATCTTCTCCGCTAAACCTTCCACATCAGGATCCTGCACGCAGAAATGGAATACGCCGGTTTTCCAGTATTCAAAGTTATTGTCGGGTTTTGCTGCCGCCTTAAATTCAAAGATTTCAACACCGACGCGATCGCCTGTGGAAAGGTGGGCGATGCGAAACTTCTCCCATCCCTTGCCGAAAACATCACTGCACATTACCCCGATGGCGGATTCATCTTCGGCAATCTGCGTGGGCGGCATGATCAAATACCAGCCCATCACTTCGGTGTAAAACTTCACGGCGGCATCAAGGTCTGTCACCGAAAGGCCAATATGGGAAAAGGTGCGCGGATAGGGAGTTGTCATGATCAATCTCATTGGATGAAAAGATCTACAGGCTACGTAACTGTCGTTATAATGAAAACAGACGATCAATTATGAGAACTATAAAATTTCATTATGATGAACCCGCAATGGCTTAAATCTTTTGCCACGCTGGCCGAACTCGGGAGCTTTACCGACAGCGCTGAGCGATTAGGCATCACTCAGGCGGCGGTGAGTCAGCACATTCGCCATCTGGAACTGCAGTTAGGTCCGGTGATACTGAGGAGCAAGCGCCCCCTGGAACTGACGCCCGCTGGCAGCGCCCTACTGGATTATTGTCAGCAAATTGATCGTGCCCACCATCACTTAATGCTGAGACTGAGTGATGCCGAAGCCACCTGCGGTGAAGTGAGCGTGATTTCGCCCGGCAGCATCGGACTCCGGCTCTATCCCTTGCTGTTGTCATTACAGGAACAGCATCGCGACCTCACTGTTCGTCACCGCTTTGCGCCGGATAGCGAAGTGATCGACGCGGTTTTGCATAACCGTTACGAAATGGGCCTGGTCACACACAAACCGGATGATAAACGGCTCGAGGCCCATCCTTTTGCTGAAGAACCGCTGGAACTGATCGTACCGGCTAATACGCGAGTGACTGGCTGGAACGATTTGGAAAAGCTGGGTTATATCGACCATCCCGATGGGCAGGCGATGGCGACACGATTATTAAGTCGATTATTTCCGGGCAACCCAGGCATTCGTAACCTCCCCCAACGCGGATTCAGTAATCAGATCGGCCTGATTCTGGAACCGGTCGCGCGCGGGCTCGGTTTTGCGGTTCTGCCACGCTATGCGCGACTGGAGTTTACCCGCCCTGAAACCATTGAGGTTGCCGCTGAGGGTGATGCGCTGGTTGACACTATCTGGTTAGTGCACCGGGCTGAATGGCCTCTCTCTGCCCGCGCCCAGTTAGCCTTAGCCTGGCTACAACGTCACCTCTAATCTTGTGGCGGATGCTACAAAGCGTCCGCCACACGCCTTCACAATCATTCCATAATTGCTCACTTTACAACCCCTTTTGCAATACCTGAGGCAAGACATGTAAACAGGCACCATCAGACATGTCTAAATGTGTCAAAAATATCAATATTGAGAATGATTATGATAATTATTATCTTCCTCATTTGATATGTAACTAATAATAATCTGGTGTAACAATATGTCTTTTGTCTTTGTTGTAAGGAAAACAACGCTTTCATTTCTGATTGGAATTATCGTTCACAGTGGAAATGTGCTGGCGGCTGATAATAGTGACGTCTTATCGCTGGATAATAATGATAGCGGTAAAGAGAAAGTTATTTCAGCGAAAAAGGCAGATAAGCCCGCAACGAATGAAACGGATATGATCGTCAGTGCAAAAGCTGAGAACGTATTAAAGCAGCAACCTGGTGCATCCTTGATTACTCAACAGGATCTTGAGCGCAATCCACCGGTTAATGATCTCTCCGATATTATTCGCAAAATGCCTGGCGTTAATCTCACGGGTAACAGTGCCACAGGAAGTCGCGGTAATAATCGCCAGATTGATATTCGTGGTATGGGCCCCGAAAACACCTTGATCCTGATTGATGGTGTCCCCGTTTCTTCGCGCAGCGCTGTACGCTACAGCCGCACCGGAGAACGTGATACCCGAGGCGATACCAACTGGGTTCCCGCTGAGATGGTGGATCACATCGATGTACTGCGCGGCCCGGCGGCGGCTCACTACGGTTCCGGCGCGATGGGCGGTGTCGTGAACATCGTCACCAAACGCCCGACCAATGACTGGCACGGCTCATTATCCCTGTTCACCAATCAGCCCGAAGACAAAGATGAGGGCGCGACCAAGCGCATGAACTTTAGTTTGAGCGGCCCACTGATTGATGACGTGCTGACGATGCGCATGTACGGCAATATCAATAAAACCGACGCCGATGCCTACGATATCAATACCAGCGAGAACGGCTCCTACGCAGCCGGTCACGAAGGTGTGCGCAATCGTGATATCAACACGTCGTTACAGTGGAAGATTAACGAGCAACAATACCTCGACTTCAATTACGCCTACAGCCGTCAGGGCAATATTTATGCCGGGGATACGCAATATAGCCTGAGTAATCTCAGCACGCTGTTGCCGACCTTATATGGCAGCGAAACCAACCGCATGTACCGTCAGGCTTATAGCCTCATCCACAATGGCATCTGGGATTGGGGGCAATCCAAACTCACGCCGAGCTATGAGGATACGCATAATACGCGTCTGGCCGAAGGTTCAACCGGCAAAGTAGAAGGGATGATCAACAGCGATACCTTCAACACCAGCCGCTATAAAACCTGGCGTATCAACAACGAATATACCGTTCCCTTCAACTTGCTGGTGGACCATACCTTAACCATCGGGGGGGAGTGGAATAAAGAGCAGCTCAACGACCCGGCGGCGATGCAGGAAACGGATGCGACAGGCATTGATATCAACGGTGTTTCCGGCGACCCATCGCAGCGCAGCAGCAAAAACAGCCAGGAGCTGAGTGCACTCTATCTGGAAGACACGATTGATGCCTTCGACGGCACCACGTTGATCCCCGGTCTGCGCTTCGATTACAGCGATAAATTCGGTCATAACTGGAGCCCGAGCCTTAACATTCAGCAGGATTTAAAGGACACGATCAAACTGAAAGCCGGTATTGCTCGCGTGTTTAAAGCCCCGAATCTCTATCAATCAACCGAAGGTTATTTGCTCGCCAGCAGTGGTAACGGATGTTCCGTAAGCGGCAGCAATGGTTGCTACTTGATGGGTAATGGCGATCTCAAACCTGAAGTCAGTGTAAATAAAGAGATTGGTTTGCAATGGAATGATGCGGGTTACAGCGCAGGCCTGACCTACTTCCGTAATGACTATCAAAATAAACTAGTCGCGGGCTCGGATTCTCTTGGAACCGTTACGGTAGCCGGTTCATGGTATTCCTCGAACTATGATATCTATCAGTGGCAAAACGGTGGTAAAGCGTTAACCCAGGGTCTGGAAGGGAACTTAACCCTACCGCTGATTGAAGACACGCTGAACTGGCGCACCAATGCCACCTACATGTTCACGTCGAAATATAAATCGACCGGCAATCCTTTGTCGTTGATTCCGAAATATACCGTGAACAGCTGGCTGGAATGGCAGGTGACAGATGCCCTATCCACCACCCTGAGCTGGACCCTATATGGCCGTCAGCATCCACGTACCACGGCTGAGATACGTAAAGAAGCGAGCGGCTTATCAGATAAGGAAGTCGGTGCCTATGCAATTTATGGTGTTGGCGTAAATTATGAGATGAATAAAAACCTTCGCTTCAGTGCTGGCATCAGCAATCTGCTGAATAAACAGATCTACCGCGAGAACGAAGGCGCTTCAACGTATAACGAACCGGGCCGCGCTTATTATGCGGGTGTGACTACTTCCTTCTAAGACATTTATGAGCCTCTGCGGAGGCTCTTTTTCATTTCGAGGCGTCTGATATTCCGGGAAGTGTTTAAATATTAGATTTCGGCGATAAAACATTACATACCACACTGTTATAAAGAATTCTTATTGCCGCTATAAGCAAATCACCGTTTCACAATCTTACGCCGCAAATTATTCTGGGCAGGGCGATGTTTGGCACATTTCCCGGCACAGCGCATCCGCTACGCAAAAAAAATGAATAAGACTTTGAGGATCCTTTATGAATGGCGTCCAGCCGCACTCAGTTAAACCGGTATTGCTGGTACTGAGTAGTTTTCGCGATATCGTCGCCGGGCATGAAATCTCCGGCTTTTACCTGCCAGAATTGACTCACCCTTTACATGTGCTTGAATCAGCCGGTATTCGAACGACCTTTGCCTCTGTCAAAGGAGGAAAACCACCGGTTTATGGTATCGAAGATGATGCGATCAATCAGCACTACTGGCAGGACGTGGGCTTTCAGCAGCGGCTGAATAACACCTTACCGCTGGCGGCGGCCAAAAGTGAGGATTATAGCGCGGTCCTGTTTGTCGGCGGACACGGCACTATGTGGGATTTCCCCGATGATGCCGTGCTGAAATACCTGACGCGCCAGATGTATGAGAGCGGCAAACCCGTTGCGGCGGTTTGCCACGGCCCGGCAGCGCTGATCAATGTGAAACTGCGTAACGGCCAGTATCTGGTAAAAGGAAAACGCGTGGCGGCCTTCACTGATACCGAGGAAATGGAAGTCGGTATGGCAAATGTAGTGCCTTTTATGCTGGAAGCGGCGCTCAAAGCGCGAGGGGCACGCCACCAGCCCGCAGATAACTGGCAGTGCAATGTGGTGACTGACGGCCTGCTGATTACCGGTCAAAACCCGCAATCTGCTAGTGCGGTTGGCGAGGCTTTGTGTCACGCGTTGCTGGCGGCGACTCTTGCGTTTTAAAACACTGTTGCTGAAACTGGCTGACGCAGTGTTTAATCCGTGCCAACACCACAGGCTGATTTTTCCCACAAATCGAAGTTGGCACACTCATGTTGATGCAACTTGCTACGCCACTCAATGAACTGATGAATGGGCCAGTAACACGAGCGAGCTGACTTTCAATGCCTCAACAACAAAGCTCGCTGTATTCCAAGACGACTGACATAAGCTGAAAGACGCTCCGCATGTCTTTCAGTGACCACCAGGCCGATATCGCCATCCGGTCGAATCAGGTACGCCGTGTCCTGTTTGAATCCTTTTTTCTCAAATACATCCTGCCAGGGGAAGACATGCCATTCCACACCATGGCGATCGCACCAGCTCCTGACTTCTTCAGTGGCTGTACCAAAGATGTGTAATTGCCAGACTATCTTTCTCAGTAATGCAAAATTGTCTGTCTCACCCATAGCGATATACGGTAAGCGATCACCCGCACTTATCTCTCCCGCTTTTCCCTCACTTAAAGGACTGTCCGGATAGCTCATCGTCGTTTGTGAGATGACGCGGAAAAGGTATTCGCGTACGCGTTCATATCGATAGGCCTGACTGGCGATCGACGGTGCAATGTGTGTGCGCACGAAATCTGCAAACCCGCCAGCGGCAGTGATGAAAGTGAAGACCCGGTCTGTAGTTTTTACCAACTTGTGAGCGATGGCTTTGCGCTCCGCCTCATAACTATCCAGCAAGGTTTCAGGGGCCTGCGCTTTAATTACCGCAGACAATTTCCACGCAAGGTTTATCGCATCGGCAATTCCGGTATTCATCCCCTGCCCTCCCGCCGGGCTATGGACGTGTGCTGCATCCCCCAACAGAAATGCTCGACCGCGACGAAAATGATTGGTCACCCGGTGATGGACGCGGTAAGTAGAGAACCAGTTTACCTGTTTGATACTGAGCCCTAATCCGCTAATGGCCCTTTGACTGACATCGTCAAAAGAGTATTGCTGCTTATCCCCTTCCTCACTCTCAACAGTGCCGATCAAACGATATTGATGCTCCGGCCCATAGGGCATCACCAGGACAAAATCAGACTTGTCGAAGGCAATGTGTCCCTCATTCGCGGGTGTCACTCCACTGGCCAGTACATCTGCTACGTAAAAGAGGTGGTTGTAAGTACCGCCTTCGAAGTCACTACCAATCTGATGACGCACCGGGGAATGCGCACCATCACAGCCTGCAAGATAGGTGGCAATGCAGGTTTCTGTTTGCCCTGTAGGTGTTTTGATCGTGGCAACAATCTGTTCGCCATCTTCCCTGAACGATATGAATTCTGTTTGTCGTTCGACGACAACACCTGCAGTTTCCAGACGGGTGACCAGCAGTTTTTCATGTCTGTCCTGGGGTAAGACAAGCACGAATGGATACGGAGAAATGTCGTTCCCGGCATTCTCCAGGGGAATGCGCGCCCTCGGTTTTCCCTTCGCCCACATATTCATTGCCGGCATTTTATAGCCTGCCTCGATAGTCTCTTCAGCCAAATCCAACTGGCGATACAGTTCCAGCGTGCGAGCCTGAACGGCCATTGCTCGTGATGTCTCACCCGGTCCCTGACTCTTGTCGATGATTCGAACTGACACGTCTTGCCGGGTGAGCCAGAGTGCCAGCACCAAACCAGTGGGCCCTGCTCCAACAATGAGTAAGTCAATATTGTTCATAGGACTATCCGACTGTGGGGTGAGTTTAAAAGGAACGCCATGGTGAACGTGTAAGGTTAGTGTGATTTACACAGCTTAATGCAAAGTATAATTGTGCTTGATTGAACTGGGCGTGCTTTTGCTCACTGTCTTCCGCACGCACTGAGTAAAGCATTCTTACCGGCAGTAGAGGGGCGCCCTACCCTACCGAGCTGGCTGTCATGAGCGTTTATGAGTAAAGCTTGAAATGACATTGTCACCTTTTCAGATGGATTTTTTCACCTTCCTGAAAACGCTATAAGGTAGTGTATTAAAAGAAAATTTCTGAAATTTTCAGGCTGAAAATCACCATGGATTTTTGATGAGTGGTGAAGGTACTTGTAATGATGGTGCTTAGGATGGTCTGGGCACTACTTTTATGAGTCCTAGTGAGTCATGACGATGGTATTTCTGCATAACGCATTTCGTGTCGTTCATCTCTTTGCAGCTGATCCGGGAAGAACTCCAGGATAAGGAATACACCTAAGCGACAGTTGGTATTTCGTTATCCTCCACTTTCCGCACAATACGACTTGTATGCTAAAACCAGCATTTAAGCCTTCTCCAGATTTCTCATCGTGTGTATCACCAGTAGGTGTGATTAAAGGCATCTGATAACTACATGTAAGGCTCAGTTGCACATTGGTTGGATGACCGGCACGTAATGCTGCAATGCGAATTTGTTAAATAGGTAAATTTTGACGAATTGCCTGGGTTTTTGAAAACGGATGACTTTGTCAGAAGTATGACGCTGGACGCTGGACGCTGGACGCTGGACGCTGGACGCTGGACGCTGGACGCTGGACGCTGGACGCTGGACGCTGGACGCTGGACGCTGGACGCTGGACGCTGGACGCTGGACGCTGGACG
>Ga0157363_1001374_pt1 | contig 20150 bp, 18 predicted proteins | sample AttsexASBM1_FD_111477 | JGI IMG/M metagenome (GOLD analysis project Ga0157363, IMG submission 111477) | Fungus gardens microbial communities from leaf cutter ant in Ribeirão Preto, State of São Paulo, Brazil - Atta sexdens ASBM1 | ecosystem: Host-associated > Fungi > Mycelium > Unclassified ... | reverse complement strand
TGTGCAGACATGCCACCATCCTGACTGATTACTCTGTTCGCATCTCCCTTACCTGTCAATGGGTTGGGAGGTGCGCAACTATATAGAGCCGCGATATAAGTTACAACCCCTTTTCTGGAAACCCTGAGGCACCTGGTGGTAGCATAACACGAACTTATTCTGCCAACGACGACCAAAGCCTATGTCTTTACAGAACGAAACTCCTGGTTACAACGCGCTAGCCGCAGCCCTTTCTCAGCAGGGCGTGGGCATGACGCCAGCCGAAATGCACGGATTGCTGTCCGGCATTTTGTGTGGTGGCAACAAAGACACCCGCTGGAAAACCATGGTCCATGACCTCACCAACGAAGGCATGGCGTTTTCACAAAGCCTGTCACAGCCGCTGCAGGCGCTGCATGAAAATCTGAGCAATACGCTGGAAGACGAGGGTTTCATGTTCCAGCTGATGCTGCCGGAAGATGATGACATCACCGTCTTCGATCGCGCGGATGCGCTCGCGGGCTGGGTCAATCATTTCCTGCTCGGCTTAGGCGTTACGCAGCCGAAGCTGGATAAAGTCACTGGCGAAACCGGCGAAGCGATTGATGATTTGCGCACCATCGCGCAGCTCGGTTACGACGAAGATGAAGATCAGGAAGAGCTGGAGCAGTCGCTGGAAGAAGTGATTGAGTATGTGCGCGTGGCGGCTTTGCTTTGCCATGACACATTCACTCGTCAGCACACGCCAACTGCGCCGGAAGTGCAAAAGCCAACGTTACACTAAGTGCGTTATTGCGGGCGCGTGGTGCCCGTTTCAACAGGGAGTGCAAACATGATTACACTGGATACTTTCCAGCAACGTCGTCAGGCGCTGATTGCCCGTATGGCACCTGGCAGCGCCGCTTTGATTTTCGCTGCACCTGAAGTGACCCGCAGCAACGACACGGAATACAATTTCCGCCAAAACAGCGACTTCTGGTATTTCACCGGGTTCAATGAACCGCAGGCGCTGCTAGTGCTGATCAAAAGTGATGACAAGCATAACCACAGCGTGCTGTTCAATCGTGTTCGCGACCTTACCGCTGAGATCTGGTTTGGCCGCCGCCTCGGGCAAGATGCCGCACCCGCTAAGCTTGGCGTTGACCGCGCTTTACCGTGGGATGACATCGGTGAGCAATTGCATCAGCTGCTCAACGGGCTTGATGTGGTGTATCACGCTCAGGGTGAGTACGCAGAAGCTGACCAACTGGTGTTCAGCGCGTTGGAAAAACTGCGTCGCGGCTTCCGTCAGAATCTCAGCGCGCCTGCCACTGTCACCGACTGGCGTCCGTGGGTGCACGATATGCGCCTGTTCAAAAGCGAAGCTGAGATTGAAATCCTGCGCCGTGCGGGAAAAATCAGTGCGCTGGCGCATACTCGTGCGATGCAAGCCTGCCGTCCGGGGATGTTTGAGTATCAGCTCGAAGGCGAAATTCACCATGAATTCAATCGCCACGGCGCACGTTTCCCTTCTTACAACACCATTGTCGGATCGGGTGAAAACGGCTGCATCCTGCATTACACCGAAAACGAAAGTGAAATGCGCGATGGTGATTTGGTGCTGATTGACGCGGGCTGTGAGTTCCACGGTTATGCCGGTGACATCACCCGTACCTTCCCGGTTAATGGCAAATTCACGCAACCGCAGCGCGAGATTTATGACATCGTACTGGCCTCGCTGTACAAAGCGCTGTCGATGTTCCGTCCGGGCATCAGCATCCACGACGTTAATGACGAAGTGGTGCACATCATGATTACTGGTCTGGTCGATCTCGGTATTCTGGAAGGCAATATCGACACGCTGTTTGAAGAGCAGGCGCACCGTCCGTTCTTTATGCACGGCTTAAGCCACTGGCTGGGGCTGGATGTGCATGACGTCGGCCATTATGGCACGCCAAGCCGTGACCGCATTCTCGAGCCGGGCATGGTGCTGACGATTGAGCCGGGCCTGTACATTGCGCCGGATGCCAAAGTCCCACCGCAGTATCGCGGTATCGGTATCCGTATCGAAGATGACATCGTGATCACCGCTGACGGCAACGAAAACCTGACCGACAGCGTAGTAAAAGATGCCGAGGCAATTGAAGCCTTGATGGCAGCGGCACGCCACGCATGAGCATTTTGATTGCAGGCGGCGGCATGACCGGGGCAACCCTGGCGCTGGCGATTTCGCATCTGACGCAAGGCCAACTGCCCGTCACGCTCATTGAGCGCAGTCTGCCGGATAGCCGCAAACATCCGGGCTTTGATGGCCGGGCGATTGCGTTAGCGGCGGGCACCTGTCAGCAGCTGGCGGATATCGATGTATGGCGCTCGCTCGCAGATTGCGGCACGCCGATCACGGATATTCACGTCTCTGACCGTGGCCACACCGGTTTTGTGCAGCTTAAGGCGGAGGATTACCAGGTCCCGGCGCTGGGGCAGGTAGTTGAGCTGTTTGATGTGGGCCAGCGCCTGTTTCAGCGTCTGAAAAGTGCGCCAGGTGTAACGCTGCGCTGTCCGGATTACGTCACGGCGGTGGAGCGCACAGCAGAGTCGGTCACCGTGACCCTCAACAGCGGCGAGCAGCTACAGGGCGCGTTGCTGGTGGCAGCCGATGGCTCACGTTCGCCCCTTGCGGCGTCATGCGGTATGACCTGGCAGCGGGACGATTATCAGCAGCTGGCGGTGATTGCCAACGTCACCACGCAGCAACCGCATCAGGGGCGTGCTTTTGAACGCTTCACCGAGCACGGTCCGCTGGCGCTATTACCGATGTCTGGCAATCGCATGTCGCTGGTGTGGTGCCATCCCGTCGAGGCAGAAGCGACAGTTAAACAGTGGGATGATGCGACCTTCCTGCACGAGCTTCAAAAAGCGTTTGGCTGGCGCTTAGGGCGTTTTACCCATGCCGGCCAGCGCGAAGTGTACCCGCTGGCGCTGCAAACCGCTGAACGTCAGGTGGCGCATCGCCTGGCGTTGGTGGGCAACGCGGCGCAAACGCTGCATCCTATTGCGGGCCAGGGTTTTAACCTGGGCCTGCGCGATGTGATGTCGCTGGCGGAAACGCTGGCAGGCGCGCATCGTCAGCAGCAGGATGTTGGCGGCTATGGCGTTTTGCAGCACTTCGCTGCACGCCGTCAACCGGATCGCGCCGCGACAATCGGCGTGACCGATGGCCTGGTGCGACTGTTTGCCAATCGTTATGCGCCCTTAGTGGCGGGAAGAAATCTTGGGCTGGTGGCAATGGACCATCTGCCATGGCTGCGAAACCCACTTGCCGCGCGCACGCTCGGCTGGGTGAAGCGTTGAGCATGAATTAAGGGGCAGCAATGCAAACATTTGATGTGGCTATTGCCGGTGGCGGTATGGTAGGTCTGGCCGTCGCCTGCGGATTACAGGGCAGCGGCCTGCGCGTTGCCGTGCTGGAGAAAGCACCTGAGCCACAATTTGATCCGGCGAGCGCCGCGTCAATTCGCGTCTCGGCGATCAACGCTGCCAGCGAACGCCTGCTGCAAAAACTGGACGTCTGGTCCAGCATCCTGGCATTGCGCGCCAGCGCCTATCACGGCATGGAAGTGTGGGATCAAGACAGCTTTGGTTCCATCAGCTTTGATGATGAGCAGCAAGGCTTATCCCATCTCGGCCATATTATTGAAAACGAAGTGATTCACAGCGCACTGTGGCAGCGCGCCAGTCAGTGCAGCGATATCACCTTTTTTGCCCCTGCGCAGTTGCAGCAGGTGGCCTTTGGCGACAACGAAGCGTTCATCACTTTGCAGGACGGCAGCATGATGAGTGCGCGCCTGCTGATTGCCGCGGATGGGGCAAACTCGTGGCTGCGCGACAAAGCCGATATCCCGATTACCTTCTGGGATTACGATCATCACGCGCTGGTCGCCAATATCCGCACCGATATGCCGCACGATGCGATTGCGCGTCAGGTGTTCCATGGCGACGGCATTCTGGCGTTCCTGCCTATGCAGGACCCGCACCTGTGTTCCATCGTTTGGTCGCTGTCGCCACAAGAAGCGGCCCGCGTGCAGTCGATGCCAGAAGCGTTGTTCAACCAGCATCTGTCAGTAGCCTTCGATATGCGTTTAGGCTTATGCCACGTAGAAAGCGAGCGCAAAACCTTCCCACTGATGGCGCGCTATGCCCGTAACTTTGCCGCGCACCGCCTGGCACTGGTGGGCGATGCCGCGCACACCATTCATCCGCTGGCCGGACAGGGCGTTAACCTTGGCTTCATGGATGCCGCGGAACTGATCGGTGAAATTCGTCGTCTGCATCAGGAAGGGAAAGATATCGGGCAGCACCTTTATCTGCGACGTTATGAGCGCAGCCGCAAGCACAGTGCGGCAATGATGCTGGCGGGCATGCAGGGATTCCGTGAGCTGTTTGCCGGCACCCATCCGGCGAAAAAGCTACTGCGTGATGTGGGATTGAAACTGGCTGACACATTGCCGGGCGTCAAACCGATGATGCTGAAGCAGGCCATGGGGCTAAATGATATGCCCAGCTGGATTCGTTAAATTCTCTTTAAATGGCGCCGATTCAGGCGCCATTTTTTTGCATGAATCACTGTCTCGTCAAACCAAAAGCCGCTCCTAAAGTGACAGTTACGTCTGCACTGGGACGTTGCAGGCTGTGTTTGGACAAGCGCATTTTAATTAGCTTTTTCACCCTATGCACTGCTCTGGTGCGCCTCTGCACTCAAATTGCGCCTCGTTTGATTTATTCTAATTTTACTCGCCAATTCGCATTACTTTAACTAATGAAGGTGTCGCGGGTTCGCCGGACCTATTTCCCGTACTGAGGCGTGTGTTCCATTATCAGGCTGTTTTTATCGTTATTAATTGTATTTTATGCGTGTTTAATCACAAAAATGCAGTGAATTGTGCTGGGGTGGGTTTGGTGCGTGCTGAAGGGTGGTACTGTTTCGCCCTCGTTTACCTTATGGTTAATCGCCGCGTTCGGTGGTAACTTCAGCACAAAGAGAACGTTTGCGTCAGCCTGTATAGGCGGCGCAGGCGCGTCACACTCACTTGTTTTCACAGGATGGTTATGACTCAGCAAACGCCTCTATTCGAACAGCATCAGGCATGCGGTGCGCGTATGGTGGACTTCCATGGCTGGATGATGCCACTGCATTACGGCTCGCAAATGGATGAGCATCATGTGGTGCGCAACGATGCCGGTATGTTTGATGTTTCCCACATGACCATCGTCGATCTGCACGGTGTCCGCACCCGTGAATTCCTGCGTTATCTGCTAGCTAACGATGTCGCCAAACTGACGCAACCCGGCAAAGCCCTCTACACCGGCATGCTGAATGCTTCGGCTGGCGTCATTGATGATTTGATTGTTTACTTTATGACCGAAGACTTTTTCCGCTTAGTGGTGAACTCCGCGACGCGTGAGAAGGATTTGGCGTGGATCAAACAGCACGCTCAGCCGTTTGGTGTCGAACTCACCGAGCGTGACGACCTGGCGCTGATTGCCGTACAAGGCCCGCAGGCGCAGCAGAAAGCACAGACGTTGTTTACTGCGGCGCAGCGTGAAGCTGTAGCGGGCATGAAACCGTTCTTCGGTGTGCAAAGCGAAAGCCTGTTCATCGCCACCACCGGTTATACCGGTGAAGCCGGTTATGAAATTGCGATGCCGAACAGTGAAGCGGCCGATTTCTGGCAGAAACTGCTGGCAGCAGGCGTCAAACCGGCTGGCCTGGGTGCGCGTGACACGCTGCGTCTGGAAGCGGGGATGAATCTCTACGGTCAGGAAATGGATGAAGGCGTTTCACCGCTGGCGGCCAATATGGGTTGGACTGTGAGCTGGGAACCGACCGATCGCGATTTCATCGGCCGCGAGGCGCTAGAAGCGCAACGTGAACATGGCACTGAAAAGCTGGTGGGTTTGATCATGACCGAAAAAGGGGTGCTACGAAACGGCTTGCCGGTGCGTTTCACCGATGAACAAGGTCAGCCACAGCAGGGTATTATTACCAGTGGTTCCTTCTCCCCGACGCTGGGTTATAGCATCGCGCTGGCACGTGTGCCAGCGGGCATTGGTGAGCAAGCGATTGTAGAGATCCGCAATCGTGAAATGCCGGTGAAAGTCACCAAACCGATTTTTGTTCGCGCCGGCAAGCCGGTCGCTCAGTAATTTTTCAGGAGAAATGGCGATGAGCAATGTGCCTAATGAATTGAAATACCGCGATAGTCACGAGTGGGTGCGTAAAGAAGCCGATGGCACCTTCACCGTGGGGATCACCGAACACGCGCAGGAACTGCTGGGCGATATGGTGTTTGTGGATCTGCCTGATGTGGGCGCCACTTTCGCTGCCGGTGATGACTGTGCCGTCGCGGAGTCGGTGAAAGCCGCCTCAGACATCTATGCCCCACTGAGCGGTGAAATCGTTGCCGTGAACGAAGAGCTGGCCGACGCACCGGAGCTGGTCAACAGCGAACCGTACGCCGCAGGCTGGTTATTCCGTATTAAAGCCAGCGACGTTTCAGAACTTGATTCGATGCTCGACGCCGATGCCTATAAAGGCGCTATCGACGAGTAACCGGTAGTCATCGGAGGTGCTGCATTGCAGCGCCTTCTTTTTTATCTGCCTGATTTAATGCCATTTTTGTAACCCAGCCCGATTCAGGATTTACTGCAAATGACCCAGACTCTCAGCCAGCTTGAACACAACGGTGCCTTCATTGAGCGCCATATCGGTCCTACACCCGCGCAGCAGGCCACCATGCTGGAAGCGATTGGTGCCAGCTCTCTGGAATCACTGATCAGCGCCATCGTGCCTGCCGACATCCAATTGCCAAGCCCGCCTGCGGTCGGTGATGCCGCGACCGAACAGCAAGCGCTGGCAGAGCTGAAAGCCATTGCCAGTCAGAACCAAATCTACAAATCCTGGATCGGCATGGGCTATAGTGCCGTGATCACCCCACCGGTTATCCTGCGAAACATGCTGGAAAACCCGGGTTGGTACACCGCGTACACCCCATATCAGCCAGAAGTATCGCAGGGCCGCCTTGAAGCGCTGCTGAACTTCCAGACCCTGACGCTGGACTTAACCGGTCTGGATATCGCCTCTGCTTCACTACTCGATGAAGCCACTGCCGCCGCCGAAGCGATGGCGATGGCGAAGCGCGTCAGCAAACTGAAAAATGCCGGTAAATTCTTTATCGCCGAAGACATCCATCCGCAAACCCTGGATGTGGTGCGCACGCGTGCAGAAACCTTTGGTTTTGAACTGATCATCGACAGCGCCAGCAAAGCGCTGGATCACGACGACCTGTTTGGCGTGCTGCTGCAGCAAGTGGGCACCAGCGGTGAAGTGCATGACTACCGTGCACTGATTGCCGAGCTGAAAAGCCGCAAAGTGGTGGTGAGCGTGGCCGCCGATTTCATGGCGCTGGTGCAGTTAGAAGCACCGGGCAAGCAGGGCGCAGACATCGTTTTCGGTTCCGCTCAGCGCTTTGGTGTGCCGATGGGTTACGGCGGTCCACACGCTGCGTTCTTCGCCAGCCGCGATGAGCACAAACGTTCAATGCCGGGTCGTATCATCGGTGTTTCACGTGATGCTGCTGGCAACACTGCACTGCGTATGGCGATGCAAACCCGTGAGCAGCACATCCGTCGTGAGAAGGCCAACTCCAACATCTGTACGTCACAGGTGCTGCTGGCAAACATCGCCGGCCTGTATGCGGTTTATCATGGTCCGGCGGGCCTCAAGCGCATCGCCTCGCGCATTCATCGTCTGACCAGTATTCTGGCCGCTGGCCTGAAAAACGGTGGACTGAAGCTGCGTCACAACAGCTGGTTCGATACCTTAACAGTTGAAGTCGCCGATAAAGCCGAAGTGCTGAATCGCGCGCTGAGCTTTGGCGTCAACCTGCGCAGTGACGTGCTCAACGGCGTGGGTATCACGCTGGATGAAACCACCTCACGCGAAGATGTGCAGACGCTGTTTGCCATTCTGCTGGGTGATGCGCACGGTCAGGAGATTGATGCTCTGGATACCAGCGTAGCCGCGGAAAACAGCGCGATCCCGGCAGGCATGTCGCGTGAAAGCGAGTTCCTGACCCATCCAGTGTTTAACCGTCATCACAGCGAAACCGAGATGATGCGTTACATGCACAGCCTGGAGAAAAAGGATCTGGCGCTGAATCAGGCGATGATCCCGCTCGGTTCGTGCACCATGAAACTCAACGCCGCAGCCGAAATGATCCCGATCACCTGGCCAGAATTCGCCGAGCTGCATCCATTCTGCCCGGCAGAACAGGCTTCAGGCTATCTGCAGATGATTGGCCAGCTGTCACAGTGGCTGGTACAGCTCACCGGTTACGATGCACTCTGCATGCAGCCAAACTCCGGTGCGCAGGGTGAATATGCTGGTCTGCTGGCGATTCGTCGTTATCACGAGAGCCGCAACGAAGGTGGACGTAATGTCTGCCTGATCCCAAGTTCTGCGCACGGTACTAACCCGGCTTCCGCACAGATGGCGGGCATGGCAGTGGTGGTGGTGGCCTGTGATAAACAAGGCAACATCGATCTCGGCGATCTGCGTGAGAAAGCCGCTCAGGTTGGCGATGAGCTGTCTTGCATCATGGTGACTTATCCTTCAACCCACGGCGTGTACGAAGAAACCATTCGTGAAGTGTGCCAGATCGTGCATCAGTATGGCGGTCAGGTTTACCTGGATGGCGCCAACATGAACGCCCAGGTGGGCATCACCACGCCAGGTTACATCGGTGCAGATGTCTCGCACCTTAACCTGCATAAAACCTTCTGCATTCCGCACGGCGGTGGCGGTCCAGGCATGGGCCCAATCGGTGTGAAAGCGCATCTGGCTCCGTTTGTACCGGGTCACAGCGTGGTGCAAATTGATGGAGTGCTGACGCAGCAAGGTGCGGTCTCTGCCGCACCATTCGGTAGTGCCTCGATTCTGCCAATCAGCTGGATGTACATCCGCATGATGGGCGCGGAGGGTCTGAAGCAGGCGAGTTCGGTAGCCATTCTGAATGCCAACTACATTGCCAGCCGTCTGCAATCGGCTTATCCGATTCTGTATGCAGGTCGCGATGGCCGTGTGGCGCACGAATGTATTCTCGATATTCGTCCGCTGAAAGAGCAGACCGGTATCAGCGAGCTGGATATTGCCAAACGCTTGATCGACTATGGCTTCCACGCGCCAACCATGTCCTTCCCGGTGGCCGGGACACTGATGGTTGAGCCTACGGAATCCGAAAGCAAAATCGAGCTGGATCGCTTTATCGATGCGATGCTCTCCATCCGCATGGAGATTGACCGCGTAGCCGACGGCGAATGGCCCGCTGACGATAACCCGCTGGTAAATGCACCTCATACTCAGATGGAGATCGTTGGCGAGTGGGCGCATCCGTACACCCGCGAACTGGCAGTGTTCCCGGCTGGCAGTGCCAACAAATACTGGCCAACGGTTAAGCGCCTGGATGATGTGTTTGGCGACCGCAACGTGTTCTGCTCCTGTGTTCCAATGAGCGAATACCAATAATTTAGCCGTTATGCTCAGGGCCGCCGTTGTATTGGCGGCACTCATTCACCTTGCTCACGGGCTTATATGGGCTTGCGGGAAGGGTGGGGCCTGCTGCCTTGTGCAACTCAAATTATTTTGGCTAAACACATTTTGATCCCTAATCTAAGGGCCGAGAAATCGGCCCTTTTTCTATTTGGAGGCAACATGGATTTGGCATTAGTCACCGGCGGTAGCCGTGGCATTGGACGCGCAACAGCCTTGATGCTGGCGCAGGCGGGTTATCGTGTTGCGGTTAACTATCGTAAGCGCGCCACTGAAGCTCAGCAGGTCGTGACTGAGATCGAAGCACAGGGCGGCAGCGCCTTTGCCGTGCAGGCGGATATCGCCGATGAGGCTCAGGTCGTGCGCATGTTCCAACAGCTTGATCAGCAGGCAGGCAACCTGCGCGTGCTGGTCAATAATGCCGGGATTTTGTTTACGCAGTGCCGCGTAGAAGATCTCGATGCGGAACGTATTCAGCGCGTGTTCGCCACCAACGTTACTGGCACCTTTATCTGCTGTCGTGAAGCGGTCAAGCGCATGAGTAACACACACGGCGGGCAAGGCGGTTCGATCATCAATGTCTCCTCAGCGGCAGCGCGTCTCGGTGCGCCGGGCGAGTATGTTGATTACGCAGCGTCAAAAGGGGCCATGGATACGCTGACCAAAGGCTTATCGCTGGAAGTGGCGGCGCAGGGCATTCGCGTCAATAGCGTGCGGCCGGGTTTAATCTATACCGAGATGCACGCGGATGGCGGTGAGCCTGGCAGAGTAGACCGCGTGGCCAGTTCGCTGCCAATGCAGCGCGGCGGGCAGGCTGAAGAGATCGCCGCCGCGATTATCTGGCTGGCAAGTGATGCCGCTTCTTACGTCACCGGCACCTTTATTGATGCGGCAGGTGGCCGCTAATCTTCTGATTGACTATCCGACAGTGAGGCAGCGTGATCAACGGCGCTGCCATCGGCCATTTGTCACACGCCTGTCATAGAATTATTTTAGCGTACATGTGTACTCTGAAATTTTTCCCGGTTACCCTGATGTTGATAAAAAACACAGTTCCTAACCCTCTTTCCAGGATGTTAGCGCATGGCACAGAATCGTATACTCGCTCAGGGCTACTCGGTAGCCGAAGAGATCGCCAACAGCATTAGCCACGGAATTGGCTGCATATTCGGCATTGTTGGATTGGTGTTGCTGCTAACACAAGCGGTTGAAATGCGAGCCGACACCATTGCGATTACCAGCTACAGTCTGTATGGCGGCAGCATGATTTTACTGTTCCTCGCCTCAACGCTCTATCACGCCATTCCGCACCAAAAGGCCAAATATTGGCTGAAGAAATTTGACCACTGTGCGATCTATTTACTGATCGCGGGCACTTATACGCCTTTCCTGCTGGTGGGACTGAAATCACCGCTGGCGCAAGGGTTAATGGTGGTGATCTGGAGCCTGGCGCTGGCAGGCATCATCTTTAAACTGACGATTGCACACCGCTTTAAAGCGCTGTCGCTGGTCACCTATCTCAGCATGGGTTGGTTGTCGCTGGTGGTGATTTATCAGTTGGCGACCAGGCTGTCAGCCGGAGGTGTGTGGTTGCTGGCTGCGGGCGGGATTGTCTACTCGCTAGGGGTAATTTTCTATGTCTCGCGGCGTATTCCCTACAACCACGCCATCTGGCACGGCTTTGTGCTGGGCGGCAGCGTACTGCACTTCTGCGCGATTTACTTTTATGTAGCCTAAGGTTGCTGCGAGGGTGCGCATTTATGCGCACCCGAAATACAAATCAATCGACCAATGAATACGGCAGTGGCTGAATCGTCAGTTTCCCGCCTTCATCACCTTCCACGCGCAGCACACTGTCCGGCTCCAGATCGTTGTTCATCACCACCTGCACCCACACGCTACCGTCATCCAGCTGCACACTGCTCAATACGGTGCCGGTACGACGCCATTTGTCGCCCATTTGCAGCTCCATCGATCCGTCAGCCTGCGGTACTTTGCTGGCGCTGCCCGCCAGCCAGTAAAGCGCACGCTTGTTGGCCCCGCGGAATTTAGCTCGCGCCACCATCTCCTGACCGGTGTAACAGCCTTTCTTAAAGCTAATCGCATCCAGCGCCTGCAGGTTGGTTGCCTGCGGAATCAACTGCGCGCTGGTGGCGGTTTCAATCACCGGAATGCCCGCTTCAATATCCAGCGCCAGCCACTGCGTGCTGTCATTGAACTGTGCAGCACCGGCTAACTTCTCTTTCAACGTTTCTGCCTGAGCCAGCGTGGTCACCAGCAGGAAACGTTCGGCGGGGTGTTCAAACCACAGCAGCGTGCTCTCGCCTTGTTGTACCACCGGTGTTTCTGCATCCGGCAGGGTGGCAAACACATCAGCCAGTGCCGTGCGTGCCTGAAAACCGGCCACACCCAGCAGCACTGCATCATCATCGGCAGCGATGGTGACTTTGGCGAACACCGCATATTTCTTCAGTTCGTTAAGTTGCTGCTCACGCAGATTGCGGCGCACGATGTAGGCGTAACCTTCGCCGCGATGAAACAGACGCAGGTTACTCCACATTTTACCTTTGGCATCACAATGGGCTGCCGGACGATGCTGGGTGGCGTCCATTGCAGCAACATCTAAAGTGACCTGGCCTTGCAGATATGACGTACTGTCTTTGCCCTGCACCGACACCAGCGCCCACTCGTCGAGGGAGATCAGGGTTAATGGCAGGCGTGAGGCCGCAGCAGGCTGGCGTGGCGGAAGGGTGAAAATCGGCATGGGTGCGTCCTGATTAATAACAATATTGCTTCCAATGTTAAAAGAGCAGTGCTGCTTTGCAACCTGTTTACCTCATCTGGCGCACAAATCGCGTGATAACCCTGAAATGGGTAGAACTGTTGTGCGCAATATCACGCAGCATTCAGCGCTGCGCCTGCAGGCAGAGAAAAAAGCAGGTACACTGAGCGCCACTGTTTTCAGCCATGGAAAAAAGACACATGGAAATTCATGATAAAGCTCGCGTTCAGTGGGCGTGCCGTCGCGGCATGCTGGAGCTGGATGTCTCCATCATGCCGTTCTTCAAATACGAATATGACTCGCTCACTGACACCGATAAGCAGGTGTTTATCGCCCTGCTCAAGAGTGACGATCCCGACCTGTTTAACTGGTTGATGAACCACGGCGAACCCGCTGATCCAGAGTTCAAGCGCATGGTGCAACTGATTCAGCAACGCAACCGTGAACGCGGACCGGTTCCAATGTGATGTGCAGCCGTCACGCAGCGCTCGGGCGCTTAACGTGACGCTGTATGTGCTGGGCACCGTTTGGCTGTTGAGTCTTGAGTGGCCCGAGGACTGGGCGTGGGGCAAAGCCCCGCTGCTGATTCTGATGCTGCTGGAGTGCGGGCGCAATGAGCGTCGGCTCAGGCAGCGCACCGGTCGCTTAGGGCTGGATGAACAGGGTGACTGGCATTGGCATGAAAAGCGCTGGCAATTAGCACGGCAGGCAGATTGGTTGCCTTTCGGCGTGTTGTTGACGTTGCGAAACCAGCAGGGCACGCGCTGGCGGCTATGGTTGATGATGGATAACCTGCCGCCCTATGCATGGCGCTCACTGCGCGCCTGCTGTTTTCTGCGTTACAGAGATGCGTCGCGTTAAAGCAGTGCGGCCGTTTCCGTCAGAATCTGTTCGCACCACTGTTCGACACGATCTTCACTCAGCTCGAACTGATTCACGTCGTCGAGTGCCAGGCCGACAAACTGGGTGCCGTCAGCCGTGAGTGGTTTTTTGCTGGCAAACTCATAGCCTTCCAGCGGCCAGTAACCAACAAACTGCACGCCCATCGGCTGCAGCAATTCATGCAGCATGCCGAGCGCATCTAAGAACCACTCTGAATATTCGGCCTGATCGCCCATGCCGTACAGCGCGACAATTTTACCCTGCAAATTCAGCGCGGGCAGTTGCTGCCACACCGCTTCCCAGTCCTCCTGCAACTCACCGAAATCCCAGGTGGGAATGCCGAGGATCAGCAAATCGTACTGCTCCATCAGCGAGGGATCTTCATCTTTGAGGTTGTGCAGCGTGACTAACTCTTCACCGATAAAATCGCGAATCTTCTCCGCCGTCATCTCGGTGTAACAGGTACTTGAACCGTAAAACAGACCGATATTCATGCAATTAATGCTCTGACTGAAACTCACTTTGGCGCAATTGTACCAGAAGCAGGTGACTTTCAGGCATAATGAGCACGATTTCACACGTGTTTGGGGGGAACCGTGCAGGATAGCGATCTGATTGAACAATTTCTGGATGCGCTCTGGATTGAGCGTAACCTGGCGCAAAATACCCTTGCGTCCTACCGCCAGGATTTGCAAACGCTCACCGGCTGGTTACACCACCACGAACGCACGCTGCTGACACTGGAAGCGCTTGACCTGCAGCAGTTTCTCGCCGAACGCGTCGAAGGCGGCTACAAGGCCACCAGTTCGGCGCGTACGCTCAGCGCGATGCGCCGTCTGTTTCAATACCTCTATCGCGAAAAGCTGCGTAGTGATGACCCCAGCGCACTGCTCTCCGCGCCCAAGCTGCCGCAGCGATTGCCAAAAGACCTCAGTGAAAACCAGGTAGAACGTCTGCTGCAGGCACCGAGTATTGATGTGCCGCTTGAGCTACGTGACAAAGCGATGCTGGAACTGCTGTATGCCACCGGTTTACGTGTGTCGGAGCTGGTAGGCTTAACCCTCAGCGACATCAGTTTGCGTCAGGGTGTGGTGCGAGTGATTGGTAAAGGTAATAAAGAGCGACTTGTGCCATTAGGTGAAGAAGCGATTTACTGGCTGGAGCACTATATGGCGCACGGTCGGCCGTGGTTGTTGAATGGGCAAACGCTGGATGTGATGTTCCCCAGTAACCGCGCGCAACAAATGACGCGTCAGACTTTCTGGCATCGCATCAAACACTATGCCACCCTTGCCGGTATCGACAGCGAAAAGCTATCACCACACGTGCTTCGTCACGCATTTGCCACACATTTACTGAACCACGGTGCGGATTTGCGCGTCGTACAGATGTTGCTGGGACACAGCGACCTCTCCACCACCCAAATTTATACGCACGTGGCTACCGAGCGCCTGCGTCAGTTACATCAACAGCATCATCCGCGTGCTTGAACCGCGGCAACAAGGAATTGAGATGAAAAAACAGTTAACGATGCTGGCATTGCTGGTCAGCGCCTTTGCCGGTCTGGCTCATGCCGATGACAGCGCCATTCAGCAAGCATTGAAAAAACTCGGATTGCAGCAGACAGAGATTCAGTCTTCACCGCTACCAGGCATGAAAACCGTGTTGACCGAAAGCGGTGTGCTGTACGTCTCTGAAGATGGCAAACACATGATTCAGGGCCCGCTTTACGATGTTAGCGGTGCACAGCCGGTGAACGTCACCAACCAGCTGCTGGACAAGAAAATCACCGCGCTGGCGCCGGAAATGATCGTTTATAAAGCGCCAAAAGAGCAGCACGTGATTACCGTGTTTACCGACATCACCTGTGGCTACTGCCGTAAGCTGCATGAGCAGATGGCCGACTACAACGCGCTGGGCATCACCGTGCGTTACCTCGCTTTCCCGCGTGAAGGTTTGCACGGCCAGGTGGAAAAAGCCATGCGCGCCATCTGGTGCAGCGCCGATCGCAACAAAGCCTTTGATGCCGCCATGAAAGGCGATGCGCCGCAGATGGATGCGCCAGAAACCTGCAAAATCAATCTGGATAAGCATTATCAACTGGGCATCCTGTACGGCATTCAGGGCACGCCAGCGATTCTTACCGATACCGGCATGATGATCCCTGGCTATCAGGGTCCGCAGGAGCTGAAACAGGTTCTTGATGGTCAGAAGCGAGGCGGTTAATCCACAGTGATGCATTCTGTCGAACTGCGTCGGCGTGAAATTCAGGCCGACGCCAGCTTACCTGATACCTTACCGCCGCTACTGCGCCGCCTATACCTGCAACGTGGTGTCAAAGAGGCTGCTGAACTTGAGCGCGGTGCCAAAAACCTACTGCCGTGGCAAACGCTGGGTGGCATCGATCAAGCGGTAGCCTTACTGCATCAAATGCTGGAAACCGGCCGGCGTATTATGGTGGTCGGCGATTTCGATGCCGATGGCGCAACCAGCACCGCATTGACGGTCTTAGCGCTGCGCAGCATGGGCGGCAACGTCGATTATCTGGTGCCGAACCGCTTTGAAGATGGCTACGGCCTGAGCCCTGAAGTGGTCGAACAGGCGCGCGCGCGCGGTGCGGAGATGATTCTCACCGTGGATAACGGTATCTCTTCCCATGCAGGCGTGGAGACTGCCCATCAGCACGGTATTCCGGTGCTGGTCACCGATCACCACTTGCCTGGCGAAACGTTGCCAGACGCGGAAGCGATCGTTAACCCCAATCTCAATGACAGCGCCTTCCCTTCGCGTTCGTTAGCGGGCGTTGGTGTGGCGTTTTATCTGATGCTGGCGCTGCGTGCGCATCTGCGTCTGCAAAACTGGTTTATCGATGGCAAAACGGAACCCAATCTGGCGGAGTGGCTGGATCTGGTGGCGCTGGGCACCGTCGCTGACGTTGTGCCGCTGGATGCCAATAATCGCATTTTGGTGTGGCAGGGTTTAAACCGCATCCGCGCTGGAAAATGCCGGGCGGGGATTCGCGCGCTGCTGGAAATCGCCAACCGCGATGCGCGTCAGTTGGCGGCCAGCGATCTCGGTTTTGCCGTCGGGCCTCGCCTCAATGCAGCCGGTCGACTGGATGATATGTCGGTCGGTGTGGCACTGCTGCTCACCGAAGACATTGCGCAGGCGCGCATGCTTGCCAACGAGCTTGATGCGCTGAACCAGACGCGCAAAGAGATTGAGCAGGGCATGAAGAGCGAAGCGCTGGCGCTGTGTGATGAGCTGGAACGCCAGCACACCGATTTGCCGCTGGGGCTGGCCTTCTATCATCCCGAATGGCATCAGGGCGTGGTCGGCATTCTGGCATCACGGTTGAAAGAGCGTTTTCATCGCCCGGTGATCGCCTTCGCGCCAGCGGGCGACGGCACGCTTAAAGGCTCGGGCCGCTCGATTGCGGGGCTGCACTTACGTGATGCACTGGAGCGTCTCGACACGCTCTATCCGGGCATGATGATTAAGTTCGGCGGCCACGCGATGGCGGCGGGCCTGTCGCTGGAAACCGAGAAGTATGATCTGTTCCGCGAACGCTTCGCCGCGCTGATCGACGAGTGGTTGGATGGTGAGGCGCTGCAGGGTGTGATTTGGTCCGATGGCGAACTGCATGCGCAGGAGTTCACGCTGCACACCGCAGAGATGCTGCGTGAAGCCGGTCCCTGGGGCCAGGCTTTTCCGGAGCCAGTGTTCGACGGCCAGTTCAAATTGCTGCAACAAAAGCTGGTGGGCGAGCGCCACCTCAAGGTGATGATTGAGCCACTGGGCGGCGGCCCACTGTTGGATGGCATCGCGTTTAACGTTGATACGACCTTGTGGCCGGATACCAGCGTGCGCCAGGTGAAGCTAGCCTACAAACTCGATATCAACGAATACCGTGGCAACCGCTCGGTTCAACTGATTATCGACCATATCTGGCCGCTATAACCGCATCATTCATTCGGGGGCGTGTAAAAGCGCACCCGGTAACCTGCAGCGAGTGACCCTGGTTCGCCATGGTGGGTAACCGAATCCCTTTGGGCGCACTGTTGCGCTATCTCGCATACCTGCAATGCTACAAAGTACGCGCAGTTTCGGGTAAACTAGCGCGTTACTTTTTATCCCCTTTCACCGAATCGTCAAAAAAGACTGAAAAGCCATGTTTGAAATTAATCCGGTCAAAAATCGTATTCAAGACCTCACCGAGCGCAGCGACGTTCTTAGGGGGTATCTTTGACTATGATGCCAAGAAAGAACGCCTCGAAGAAGTAAACGCCGAGCTGGAACAGCCTGACGTCTGGAACGAACCTGAACGCGCGCAGGCGCTGGGTAAAGAACGTGCTTCGCTGGAAGCGGTAGTAGAAACCTTAGATCATATGCGTCAGGGCCTGGAAGATGTGCAGGGCTTGCTGGATCTGGCGGTAGAAGCCGACGACGAAGAGACCTTCAACGAAGCCGTTATCGAGCTGGATGGTTTAGAAGCCAAGCTGGGCGAACTCGAATTCCGTCGCATGTTCTCTGGCGAGTATGACAGCGCCGATTGCTACATGGATATTCAGGCCGGTTCTGGCGGTACTGAAGCGCAAGACTGGGCCAGTATGCTGCTGCGCATGTACCTGCGTTGGGCAGAAGCCAAAGGTTATAAAACCGAAATTATTGAAGAGTCAGACGGTGAAGTGGCCGGTACTAAATCCGCCACCATTAAAATCATCGGTGACTACGCGTTTGGCTGGCTGCGTACCGAAACTGGCGTCCATCGCCTGGTGCGTAAGAGTCCATTTGACTCCGGCGGCCGTCGTCATACCTCATTCAGTTCGGTGTTTATCTACCCGGAAGTAGATGACAACATCGATATCGACATCAATCCCGCCGATCTGCGTATCGACGTTTACCGTGCCTCTGGCGCGGGCGGCCAGCACGTTAACAAAACCGAGTCTGCGGTGCGTATTACCCACTTGCCGACCAACATTGTGGTGCAGTGCCAGAACGACCGTTCACAGCACAAGAACAAAGATCAGGCTTTCAAGCAGTTGCGTGCGAAGCTGTACGAATATGAGATGCAGAAGAAAAACGCTGACAAGCAGGCCGCGGAAGACAACAAATCCGATATCGGCTGGGGCAGTCAGATTCGCTCATACGTACTTGACGATTCACGTATCAAAGATCTGCGCACTGGCGTAGAGACGCGCAACACGCAAGCGGTGCTGGATGGCGACATCGACCGTTTCATTGAAGCAAGTTTAAAAGCAGGGTTATAAGGAACCGACATGTCTGAACAACAACCGCAGAGCGCTGATGCCGCCCTTGAGTTAAACAACGAACTGAAAGCGCGTCGCGAAAAACTCAGCGCGCTGCGTGAAAAGGGCATCGCGTTTCCTAACGATTTCCGTCGCGATACCACGTCTGATGTGCTGCACGCCGGCTATGACGCAAAAGAGAACGAAGAGCTGGAAGCGCTCGGCGTTGAAGTGAGCGTGGCCGGTCGTATGATGACCCGCCGCATCATGGGTAAAGCCTCTTTTGCCACCCTGCAGGATGTTGGCGGCCAGATTCAGATCTACGTATCACGTGACGATCTGCCAGAAGGCGTCTACAACGAGCAGTTCAAAAAGTGGGATCTGGGCGATATCGTTGGCGCACGCGGTAAGTTGTTCAAGACCAAAACCGGCGAGCTGTCGATCCACATCACGGAACTGCGTCTGCTGACCAAAGCGCTGCGTCCACTGCCGGATAAATTCCACGGCCTGGCCGATCAGGAAACCCGTTACCGTCAGCGTTATCTCGATCTGATCTCTAACGATGAATCACGTAATACTTTCAAAGTGCGCTCTAAAATCATGGCCGGCATCCGTCAGTTCATGGTTAACCGCGACTTTATGGAAGTGGAAACCCCAATGATGCAGGTGATCCCTGGCGGAGCGTCAGCCCGCCCGTTCATCACCCATCACAATGCGCTCGACATCGACATGTACCTGCGTATTGCACCAGAGCTGTATCTGAAGCGTCTGGTGGTGGGCGGCTTCGATCGCGTATTCGAGATCAACCGTAACTTCCGTAACGAAGGTATTTCGCCACGTCATAACCCAGAGTTCACCATGATGGAACTCTATATGGCTTATGCGGATTACAAAGATCTGATCGAGCTGACCGAAAGCCTGTTCCGTACGCTGGCGCAGGATGTGCTGGGCAGCACGGTTGTGCCTTACGGCGAGCAGGAGTTTGATTTCGGCAAGCCGTTTGAAAAACTGACCATGCGTGAAGCGATTAAGAAATACCGTCCGGAAACGGATCTGGCCGATCTGGAAGACTTCGACAAAGCCGTGGCGATTGCACAATCCCTGCACATCAAAGTAGAGAAGAGCTGGGGTCTGGGCCGCGTCGTGACCGAGATCTTCGAAGAGACGGCAGAAGCGCATCTGATTCAGCCAACCTTCATTACCGAATATCCGGCTGAAGTCTCTCCGCTGGCCCGCCGTAATGACGAGAACCCGGAAATCACCGATCGCTTTGAGTTCTTCATTGGTGGTCGTGAAATCGGCAACGGCTTCTCCGAGCTGAACGATGCAGAAGATCAGGCTGAGCGTTTCCTGCAGCAGGTGAATGCCAAAGATGCGGGTGACGACGAAGCGATGTTCTACGACGAAGACTATGTCACCGCACTGGAACACGGTCTGCCGCCAACCGCGGGTCTGGGCATCGGTATTGACCGTATGGTGATGCTGTTTACCAACAGCCACACTATCCGTGATGTGATCCTGTTCCCGGCATTGCGTCCAGGCAGCAAGTAAGTCTGACTGTTCTCAGAAAAGGCCGGGCATCCCGGCCTTTTTTATATCTGCTGTTCGCCTCGCCATGCTTGAGTCATGCCGCTTCCTCTGCCAGGCTGAATGTCTCAACCTGGAGCAATCA